>VTLG01002779.1_pt1 | contig 18160 bp, 39 predicted proteins | sample 4694571 | NCBI WGS metagenome assembly VTLG01 (sample SAMN12604809, study PRJNA352737) | marine metagenome | biome: ENVO:00000447; feature: ENVO:00000209|ENVO:00000569|ENVO:01000036; material: ENVO:00002151; isolation source: viral sequences binned using virsorter ... | reverse complement strand
ATTACACTCTCAGAGTCTACCAAAAACCTGTCTCTAGTAGTTGGAGGTGTGTAAACTCTGAAAGGGTTTATGTTTTTAAACTTAACATCACCTCTACCAAAATCTGATTCTCCATCAATATATACATACATATAACCTAAACCAGCCACAGCATAATCATGTATAGCTTGTTTCATTTGCATATCACCAATAGAGTTTTCCCACATATAACCCATGATGGTTCTCCATACACTAGCTATTTTAACATCTGAATCTTCTCTAGGTGTGATTGTAAATACTGGGGGTCTTGAAGTTAGAGTTGCTTTTAATTTTTCTACAGCAGGTGATATCCTATCCATAGGAACATCTGCTTGATTTCTACTTTGAAGCTCTGTAGACTCATCATCTGTAAAGTGATTACCTAAATAAAAATCAATATCTTTACGAGCTTCAGTATCCCATTCCCTTCTTGCATCTCTCCATCTTCTAAAAAGGTCTTGGTTTGTTTGTGCTCTAGGGTCAAACTCCATTCATACCTCTTAAATTGTTTGCCATATCTCTAGTCATTACAACAAAATCATCTTCAGAAGTTTCATAAGGGTCTACTATGCCTGCATCTACCATAGCATCATATGGTGTAAATTCTGCTCTAGGTTTAAATTTTGGAGCCATATATCTAAATGATTCTGGTCCATACTCTTGATATGCCATCATCTCATTAGGTTTTAAATTCATTTGCTCCATAGGTTCAGAAGGAAAAGCTCTTTCTGCATCTGGCATCATAGACATATCTACATCAGACATTTCTCCTTGTGGCATTGGCTGCTCAACCATACCACCTTCTTGCATCATCATACCTGCTGGAGGTAAACTTTGTCCTGGCATTTGTGGTGGAATCATTCCAGGAACCATACCACCTTGTTGCATTCTCATGCTTTGTAAAGTCATAATCATATTCATTTTATCAGCAGCAGCAGATTTATCTCCAAATACACTTAATGCATCTGATTCTACTTTACCACCTCCCATCATACCTCTTCTCATCATGTTGGGATTCATCATATCCATAACTCTACCACCACCATAATAGTTCATAACCTTACCACCATCTTGAAAACCCATGTTCTCTAATGCTTCTTTTCCTTTAGCACCAGAATCAAACAAGGCTTTTAGACCAGGGTTTGGTAAATTTTCTTTATTTGTTTTTAACATAACTTCTCCACCTTCTTGCATTCCTCTTCTTTTTTTAAATTCTTGCATAGCATCATACTCTTCCTCTGTTACATCTGGGTTTAATTTTAAAAACATTTCTTTAAGTGGGTCTTTTTTTGAAGTATTTTTATTTTGTATATTTTTAATTTTTGAACGAAGTTCTTTTGAAGCATCTAAACGCATCATTAAATCTGGAATAGCAGAGCTCATAGCTTGTTGAGTATCCACATATAATGGCAATCCCAACTCTTCATAGAGTGTAGAGAAACTATCATTATTTTTTTTGGAAATAGCAGCTCTTAAATTTCCAGGTTTAGAATAAGACAAAGTATCTATTTCAATTTCTTCTGGGTCAATATTAAAATATTTAGCTAAACCTAATTTAGTACGACTACCTTGAGGTGTATATAAAGATTCATCAACTGGAGAACCATATTTAGCCATTGTATCTTTTAACAAACTAATAACTTCTCCACCTTCTTGATATCCTGAAGGTCTATATTCCATTAAAGATGATAACATACTAAGTCTATCTATATTGTTCATTAAATTTAATTTATCTACACCTATTGCATCTACTGCATCTTTTCTAATAACAAACTCACCAGGAGTTAGCATTGCTGGTACAGTATCTGTATTAGGTTCTTCTGGAAATGGTTTTAATGTTTGTCTTTGCATTATTCTTTTATTTCGAAATGTGGTAAATCATCAAAGTTATTATCTTTTACTTGAGTATCCATATCCCAATCTCCTCCCCATCTTATCTTTAAACCCATTTGGTATGCTATACCTAGTACATATCCTGCAAAATAAGTAAACCTTTCTCTATCATTCCAATCAATTGGATAAGGTGCTACATCTACTGCTTTGCTAGGTAATGAATTGTGTTTGCCTTTAGGGTATTTAAGCTTTGATTTACCCTCATCAAATAACTTGTTCTGTCTATCTTTACTTCTATGACCTTCAAGAATGGTACAATCAAATTTTTTAACCACTCTTAAAAATAAATCTTGTAAACGCTTATCACAGGTCTCAAGTTTTGATAAAGATTTTTTGCTAAATTTAGGCATAATTTATTGGGTAAATTTAAAAAGGTTTCAATGTTAATTTAAACCCATACTTTAACTTCTACTTCCAGTTAGCCAATTAAAAGAATTTTTCTTCTTACTTTTTCTTTTATTTGTTTTGTTTGAATTAAAAACACTTAAATCCATTCTTTCACTTTTAGGTGGCTTTGCAAAGTAATCTGCATAATACAAACCATCCATTAAGTCATCATTTTTTGGTTTAGGATGCTCAAACAGTTCATCTATAAGCTCACTCATCTCTGTTCGTATAAATAATTTTTTACTGTTTACTATTGGACCTAAACAAGTTTCAAGTCTATCTTGTTTGTTTATACCATGTGGTGGCTTCACACCCTTAAATATTCCTGGTAATAACTTTCTATCTGTAAAAGATATTCTTTCTACCATATCTCTTACCATTTCTTGTGCTGCTACCGTTTCAATAGTTACCCTTCTTACTGGATTATACTTCTTTGCCATCTCTACTATTTTCATTGGCATATCAAAAGTTGGTATTCTTTCTCTAAAATATTCTAATACATATCTATTTTTCTCTGCATCTATTGCCATAACCATTATAACTTGGTAGTCAGATGTTTCAGATGCAGTTGCTGCTAAGTCTACACCTATGTATACATTTACAGGAATAGCTTCGTCTTTAGTTATAAGATAAGTAAACTTACCTTTTTCTTTAAAATCAAAGTTATGATTACCAACTCTATCTATTTTAAATGCTGCAGAGCTAACATCTCTTGCATCATTCATATATTCTTGTGCAAACTTGTTTACAAGACCAGCTTCTATAAATTCTTGTTTCTTTTGTTTTAGTTTAGTTAATGAAAATTGTTGTTTCCATATAGGCTTATCGTTTTCTATTGCTCTTTTAAATGTTACATCCCAAGGATATGTTGTTTTATTTTCTATTGATTTATTAAAACCATCAGATACAGTCTGTAAAAAACTATCATAATGCACTATTGTACCTGATAACCATATCCAACCTTCTCTTCCAGGGCTTTCTTCTAATGCAGGATATACTGTTGATACTACCCATTTTTTAATATCGGCTCTTCTTTCAGGTGTTTTAGTATTAAGTTCTGATTCAAAGTCATCTAAAATAATACCAGTATATCTTACATCTACTTCTGCCCTACCTCTTAACCTTTGACTTGTACCTTTTGCTATTATCCTATCACCACGAGTAGTAACTAAATCTTTTTCTGTCCAGCGTTTACCCATACTACCACCATCCATATTACCAAAATAATATTTTATCATCTTATTATCTTCAAAATGAGAACGAATATATTTAATGTGGTCTATAGATTGTCCTTGTTCTTCTGATACCCAAGCAAAGAAGTGTTGTTCATCATCAGCACTAAAACAAAGTTTATGCATAATAGCTGATTTTGATAATATACTTTTACCAAAACCTCTTGGCAATATGATACACATTCTTTGTCCAGGTTTGGTTGATATTAGTTTTCTACCAATATCAAAGTGAAATGAGGGTGATTGACTTTTATTTAAGAAATCATTAGGTAAAAATGCTTTTCCAAAGAATATTAAGTCTTTATATGCTTTTTGTAATATCTTTTCTCTTTCTGCTAAAACAGATTGTGGTGGTATAATATTGAAGTTATCAACACCATCCGACATCATCATACCTACTTTTCTTTACAGTTTTTACAAACTCTTTTCTCTTTTCCATATGTTGGGAAATTGTCATAGTATATGACTTTAGAAGGGTCTCTAACATCTTTATAATACCTAGTATCATAACACCTATTACATACAACACAATACTTAATAGTCTTATCAGCCAATTCTCCATCAGGGGTTTTGTCATCATATTTACTCCAATCTATTGTCATCATTATTTTCTTTAGGTACTGGTATTTCTAATGAAGGTTCATTAAAAGAATCTATTTCTTCTCTTGTAAAACCTCTAACTTCTTGCATTACAGCAAGAGCACCAGTTTGTTTTTCCTTAGGAAACATACCTCTAAGTTTACAAGCCATTTCTATAGCAGCCTTTTTATCACCATATTTATCAGCATTAGATATTATATCAAACAAATTAGTCATTAAGAACTCTTCATCTAATCCAACAGAGTCCATTATCTTTTTTAATTCTTTATCCACTATCTTTTTTATCCTTTTTTGTTTTAATAAGTAAGACGATTTCTTTTTTACATAGGCAATGTCTTTACTATTGAATGATTGCATAAATGATATATCTTTAGGTACACCTTGAGCAACCAACCTAGCAAAGGCTTCCTCGGCATTAGTTGTTTTTGTTTTATCTGAATTAGCCCATATATATGTTTTAGTAAAGCTATAAATGTTTTGATGGGGTTCATTTGGTATACTCTTGGTGTTGTTTGTGTTAAACATACCATAAATAGTACGAATATATGGTGTTCTTCCAACTTTACCTTTCTTGATTACTTGAGACAGTACACCATTTTTACAAGCTACCCAATCATTTACTTTTGCATCTAACAAAGGTTTGATAGTAGCATGAGGGTTTACTAATCTTAAATCAATATCATCTTTATAAGCATAGTGTATTATGCCTTTTATCTTCCTATAAAATACAGGTACAACATTTTTACTCATTTAACCTTTTATATGATTACCCCATACATAACATTCACCCTTTTGAATCTCTATAACCTCTACTTGAAAGTTATTATTAGAGAACCAATTGACAATTCCAAATGCATGGTTCCAATTATGTAACCTACCTCTTAACCATTTATTCTTTTCAGGTGTCATATCTTTTAAACAACCTACACTCCACGCTCCTATTGTGCCAGAATCAAGTTTTGTTAAAGAATGTCTTTGCACATCATGTGTATGACCATAAACAATATTAGAACCATAGGCTTCTAAATGTTTTTTAGCATGGTAAGTTGTAGCATATGCACCGTGAATAAAATTAACTTTGCCTATTTTAAGAGGTTTATTATAATTATGGTATACATACCCTCGCTTCTTTAAAGAAAGTGCTTTTTCAAAGCCAAAGTGTTCCATATATGGGTATTTCTCAACAAACCTGTTAGTCCAATCATCATGATTCCCTTCTAACATATGTTTTTCTGTACAATTTACTTTATCCAATGCATTATCAAACAAATCCATACCTTCATTAACATCTTCTATGTCTTGTTCTATGATAGGGGTTTGATATTCTAGTGGTGGGCACTTCTTACCCTTCCATTTCCAGGCAGAAACACTTTCCCACTCACCAACATCACCAATATTTATAAATATATCTGGCTTTATTACTTCTATTGCTTGTAAAGCACAACTAATTGCAGCTTTATCATGCAAAGGAAAGTGCTGGTCAGATGCTATAAATCCAATTTTATGCTTTCGCTTCATGAGTAGGAACTATTGAGTCTACTAACTCTGGCACTTCTATGTCTCTTACCATATCTAGTAGTATAGTTAAAGATTCTTGTGAATTGTTAGTACGAAAATCTTTTTCTAATTGTTTCAATGTTAAAATATATTCATCTAACATTAAATTATCGTAATGTTCCATTATACATCGCTTTCTTTTTCTTTAGAAACCTTTTGTGGCAATTGATTTTTTATTTTTTCTAGTAAAAATGCCTTATATGTTTCCATTTTTTCTAATTCATAGGCAAATTTACTATATTCTTGCTCTATTTTGGTCAATTTACTTAATGTTGACTTACAATCAGAACTTAATGCATCATATTCATAAGATACATTATTAAAAGTTACCATTGTTTTATTGTCTTTTTGTGTTTTAGCCATTATAACCTTTATATTTATTGTAAAATGTATAGAATTATTCTATAATATAATTTTTTTAGAACTAAAAAGCAATTTTTTTTTACTTGTATATATATAATATAGTATATATAGTATAAAGAATATATTCTTCTTATTATAAATTTAATTTAATATAATATAATAGCAAGGTTTTAGGCTTTAGGTAAAGGTTCAAACCTTTCTTGACCTTTTAAGACCTTTCTCAACCTTTCTTAACCTTTCTATACCTTTTCTAGAAAATTTTAAAAAAAAATATTTAGGATTATGTTCTTTTGTTTTTCTTCCACGACCGTGCACGCCCTAGTTTGAAATTGAGATTTGCATTCTGGGTTCAAAATCTGAGATTGAAAGACCGTTTAAACGCCATGTTTAAACAACCTCAACCAGTTATTAACAAGTTATCCACAATTTAAAAAGTTATTAACAATTGTAAATGAATAGGAATCACCCCAATCTTATATATAAAATCTAAAAAAGAATAACAATAATCAAACATTCGATTAAAAATAGTTGCACTTTTTGCACGGATTACCCTCAATCAAAAAAAATAATTTCACATAATTTAAAAAAATATTAAAAAGTACTTGCATCTAATATATATTATATATTAATATTTAGGCATAACAAACAAAAGGAACTAAACAAAATGAGAATAACATTAACAGATATAAGAATGGAATTAATTGAACTCAATTTGAAAAGTGGTTATAGATTGGTAGAAGCAAATTGGAATCCTACTAAAAGAAAATTGACTTGGAATATAGGAACTTATTATTTAAATAAAAATGATGTAGGATATCAAATAGAACAGATAACATCTGAAAATGGTGGGGCTAGAGATATTTCATTTCGAGGGACTAAAAAGGAAATATACCATTGTTTAAAAGTAGTAAATGAAGTTTTATATCAAAATAAAAGAAATAAGAAAGGGGGGAAATAATGGAATTTATTTATCAAATAATTAGTAATAATTTTTTATGGTATATATTTTGCTTCTGTTCATTTTGTGCAATATATACAATATTTGCAATGGCATTTAATAAAAGATAATTTGGAATTTTGGGGGGTTCGATTCCCCCCTTATCTTCGATTTAAACATGGTGTTTAAACATACTAAAAACAAACAAAAGGAAAAAAAATAAAATGAAAACATATTCAATAAATATAAATAGAAAATTAGAAATCGATTTATATACACTTATAAACTTATGTTATCCAAGTAATGGCATGAGTGCTTTGTGGGTAGATTCTATTGAAATTATGGAATCATTAGATAAGATATATGATTGCAAACTTAATTTAAAAACTAATGTTATGATTGAACAAAAATATGGTGCACCTACAATCACAATAACATTAGGGGATATATTAGAATCAATTAAAAAAATATGCCAAGGTGGGATTGTTCGAAAGGATTTACAAAAAAGAATTTTCAATTCTTATTATGAAAATACTACTCATGATTTAGATTCTGAAACTCATGATTGTATTTTACAAGTTGCATCATTTGGGGAAGTAAGATACGGATAAATAAAACAAGTATATATGGTATTATGAGGGGTTCGATTCCCCTCTATACTTCAGGGTTTAAACATAGTGTTTAAACATAGTTAAAACAAACAAAAGGAAGTAAATAAAATGAAAAAAGAAATGGAATGGGAACACATCAAAGAAATATGTTCAAAGCATAAAATCGATTATGAAAATCTAAGAAAAGAAATTTTTTGGGTTGATTATGAAGATTTATATAATACTAAAAATAAAAGTAAATTTTCTGATTCTTATGTAAAAGTAAAATCTTTAATTAATCTAAGAAAGAATATTTCTAGAAGGAATCAATTTAATTTTGATTTTTCTTATCATCTCATTGAATCACTAATTTTAAACTTATTTAAAAAATAACTTGACTTTATATATATTTTATATATAAACTATAATAACAAACAAAGGAAGCAAATACAATGTTTACATTTAATGGTAGAATAAAAAGAAAAAATATAGTAACTAGTAAATTAACAAGGGAAGATTGGTTGAATAAATCAGCCTTCTTTATCAACAGAGATATTTTCAGCAAGAAGGGATATGATTTAGATTTAAAAAATATCAAAATATCAGTTGGAAATACTCAAAGAAGTACAGGTGTAAAACATACCGTTTTAGGCGTATGTTATAGCAAAAGAGTTTCAACAGGTAATTTTAATGAAATTGTTCTTTCATGGGCTGTTGATGATAGCAAGGAAGCATTAGGGACGCTTGTTCATGAATTAGTTCATGCATATGACAATAATAAAAATGGTCATAATCAAGTGTTTAAAAAAATTGCTGAATCTGTTGGATTAACTGGACAGATGAGGTCTACAACAGAAACAAAAGAACTAAAAGATTATTTTGATAATATCATAAAATCAATAGGTAGATTCCCTCACAAGGAAGTTCTACCAACAACAGCAAAACAAACTACTAGAATGTTGAAAATGGTTTGTAAGTGTGGTGATGCTTGCACCAACTCAAAAGGAAACCCATTGACAATAAGACAATCTTTCACAAGTGCTGTTGAAAATCCTATTGTCTGTCATTCTTGTATGATATTACAAGGGTCTTATAATCCTAAATTTATCTTACAGGCTGATGATGAAGTAATGCAAATGGCAATAGAACAGAAAAGAAAGGAATTAAAAAACTAGGAATACTTGGAGCGTTGAGGGGGTTCAATTCCCCCTTATTCCTCAATGTTTAAACATAGTGTTTAAACAGAGTTAAAACAAACAAAAGGAGAATATTAATATGGACTTATCTTTTATAAACGGAAGTCATGTTCTTTTAATTACATTGTATGCCATACACATTTGGCACATGACAAGCAAAACTAGTAATTTGCATGAAGAAGTTAAAATGCTAGAAAAAGAAGCAAGAAAACATATGGTAGATGCTAGAGAAAAAGATGAAATAATAACTGAAACACTACAAAAAATAGACTATAAATTAGGTAGTGAAGCAATAGAAAGGAATAAAAATAAATAAATAACAACAGAAGATGGGGGGGGGTCTATTCCCCCCTATACTTCAAGGTTTAAATAGAGGTTGTTTAAACAGACTTAAAAAATAACTTGACTTATATATAAATAATATATAAACTTAAATAACAAACAAAGGAAAATAATAAAATGAAACTATCACAGAAAAAATATAAAGAAAATTACAAAAACTTTATTTTAGATTCTTTAAATACTGAAGAAGGAATAAATAAAGAAACTTTAAGAGAGGATAAAATAAACTATTTAATTAATAGATTTAATTTAGAATATGGTTGGAAACTTGGAAGAACTTTAGCAGATACAAAGTTAAATATTCTTGAAGAATGGCTAAGTGGATTAGCAATAAATATTCCTTATACTTACTATGACATTATTGAACTTGCTAAAAAAATGGGTTCAGCAGATGAAACATTAACACAAAAACAAGAAGATAAAATTACGAGTAATTATTTTAGATTCATGGCTAATATAATGATACTATTATTTCAAGAAGTAAAAAAATAGAGGTTGTTTAAACACTATCAAAAAAAAACTTGACTTATATATATAATATATATTAAAATATATCAACAAACAAAGGAGTAAATACAATGGCAAAAACAAAAAACGCAGATGATTTCTATGAGAAGTGGAGTAAAGGTCATACTTGTTTTCAAGTTCATATAAATGATAGATGGCATTTATCTCTTATGACATCCGATTATTATGGTAGAACATATGAAACTCTTCTAGTAGACACAATGGGGCGTAAAGATACCAGATACATAAAAGATTCACGCAAATTCTATGATGATTTTACTGAAGGTGATTATTCACCTTTCCGTATTGTAGATATTGATGAAATACCAAAGTTAATTAAACAAGCAAAAAAATACATTAAAAAGAAATTTGGTGAGGATGTGTAGAGAGTGTTTAAACATACTCAAAAAATAACTTGACATATATATATAATATATATTAAACTATAATAACAAACAAAGGAGCATTTAAAATGCAATTTAAAAATAAAGAGAGGGAGTATGTCAGAGTACATTTTAAAAATAAAGAAGATATACCTTTTGAATGGTTTGAAAAGTTTCTAGAAATACAAAAAAGTGGGAAGTATAATATGTACGAACCATTAGTTAGAAACAAGATGGGATTAAATAAAGAATCCTATATGATGATTATGAAAAACTATGACTACCTTCATGAAAAGTTTGATGATTGTAATTTATTAAAACAAGATACAGAAACAGGTGATGAAGAAATTTCTGTTTCATTTCAAGCAACCATTACCTACGAAGGAACAGAAAAATGGGGTATTACACAAAACGAATATGATGATATGTCTGATTCTGAAAAAGAAGAACTTCATCAAGAAATTTATGAAGAAGTGGTTGACAATATTCATGTTCGAGGGCATACTGACTATGAAATAGAGATTGACCATACAGGTGAAGAAGTATCTTATTAACAAAAGATTAGTTTGGAACATGAGAGGGTTCGATTCCCTCTCTAATCTCTGATAAAAACAAAGGAAATAAATAATGGATTTACATACATGGACTTTATTAATGATACTTTTTGGAATGGGTTTAGGTGTATCAACTTATCAACTTCTTGATACTATCTTTAACAGCAAAAAGAAAAGATTGAAATTAAAATTATGGTATGACACAGGGTATAATGATGCACTAAGAAAAGAAGAAATAATATATCCTGATGAAAAACAAGAGGGTGTTTAAACGACCTCTAAAAAAGACTTGACTTATATATATATTATATATTAATATATAACAACAAACAAAGGAATAGATAACAATGGCAAATAAAAAAATAAAAGATAAATCAATTAAAATTGAATTTAAAGGTAATGAACTATATCATTTAAAACAATTTTTACAAGAGTTTAGAGATGTGTTAATTAAAACTGAAAATTTTAAAAAACCATTTAACAAGGCTTGTTTTAAAATATATGATTCTTATAATACCTTAAAAGGAGATAATAATGAAAGTTGATTTAAATGTAAATGAATTAGGTGCTTTAGTTGAATCTCTTGAAGGATTAGAAAAAATACTAGATGAAAATGAAATGGCATATGATAATGTCTATAAAAACATAAATCAAGAATATAATACAGCATGTCATAAAATATATAAAGCATACAATAAAGCATTACTCTTTATAGAAAGTGAGGTGAAGTAATGAGTAAAAAAATATATGCTTTAACAACTCTTGAAAGATATGGAGTTGAACTTGATGTGAGATTGTTTGACACAATGAAACAATGTCGTAAAGAATATGATGCTTTTATTAAACAACATGAAGAAGATAAAACATATGTAGTAAGCAAAGGAGTTAAACATACAGAAATAAAATATGATGATGATGAACTTCCTACTATTTTTGCATCAATTCAAACTCATCAATTAAATGATGTACAAAGGCTAGTTTTTAGACATCCTTTTTATTGTGTTATTTATGCTAATCAAGATGGTTATTATAAAAATAATGAAAACTTTTACCTGTTTCATGATGAAGAAAAAGCAAGTAAACAATTCTATGACATATTAAATACACTTAAAGAAAAAGGTGTTGCTAAACAATTTGACATTGATTTTTGTATTAAAGAAGATATTAAATATTGGACTTTTGAAAAGAATAAAAACAATTGGGGTCATATTAGAACTGAAAAACTTTTTATAAAAAGCGAGGTGAAATAATGAGTAAAACAATAACCTATATCATAGAAGTAAGTTCAGCATATGATGGTTTAGAAGATGCGATTTCTAAACTTGATTTCTTAAGAAAACCATTATACATTGCAAAAGATGAAGATGATAGTGGTGCAATATTAGAATATATTGCTGACATAAAAAAGATAAATGTATTACCAAAGCATCTTGAAATACATAGCAAAAAAGATTAATCCATAATAAAAAGGTAGGCAATCTATTTTATTAACCTTTAAAAATAAATGCTATTTTAATTGTGTTAATGTCCTGCGAGAGATATTTTGCCTACCTAATTTTATTAAGAAATAGAGAGTGTTTAAACAGAGTGTTTAAACAACTTGTAAAAAAGACTTGACTTGTACATAAATTATGTATTAATATATAACAACAAACAAAGGTAAAGTAATGAATAGAGAAAAAGCAAAACTAATTATAGATGAATATACATTGGCTGAATTTCCTATGAAGATTTTCAACCCTAGTCTTCTTCTTAATTTTTTTAAGAAACAACCTTACAAATACTTTGAAGAAGATAAAGATGACTTCAATGAGTTACCTAATATAGTTTATGTTTGGAGAGGTGAATGCTATAACAAACATAATGATAACATAAAACCTATGTCATGGACAACCAATAAAAAGGTTGCAAAGTTTTTTGCTTTAAGGTTTAGAAATATTAAAAAGCATTGGACATTAACAAAAAGCAGTATCAATAAAAAAGATATTTTGTTTTACACAAATGCAAGAAGTGAATCCGAAGTTATACTTGACCCTAAAAACTTGCATATGCAATCAACAATAACAGGTACACATGAACCTAATTGCAAAAGAGTTAGTTGTAAATGTGGCTTTGATTCTAGCAATATTAGAAAATTAGAAAGGTTTAAATAGAAAGGGAAAACATGAAAATAGATAGATGGAAATTAATTGGTAATATTAAAAAGACATTAACCAAAAGAAAAGAAGATGCTTGGATAGAAAAAGCAAACAAAAGACAACTACATTTTTTTTGGAAGTGGTTAGAAAAATCACCTGTTGTTTATAAACAAGTAGGTGCAGAACAAAAAGAACATTTAACAGAGTTAACATACAAAATAATAATACATAATGAAGAAAAAAAAGATAGTGTTTAAACAATGTGTAAAAATTATTTGACTTATAATCATATATATATTACATTTGATAACTAACAAAGGAGTTAAGATGAGCAAAAAACAATCAGTAGAAGTAAGATGTGCAGAATGTTTTATTCCACTAGATGGAGTAGTAAACACTAACAATGAAGGTATGTGTGATAAATGTTTAAGAGACCATGTTGCACCTAGATATGACAACTCAGAAGAAGATGTTGCTTGGGTCGAACCTTATAAACAAACATGGGATATGGATTTCTTTAAGGATATGAAATGAATGATATACCTAAAGAACTTATAAAGCAGTATCAAAAAGAAATGCAAGATGATATTGAAAGCATGGCACAACACCAAGAATTTTGTACAAGAATCTTTGTGTTAATTGAAAAGCATTTTAATCAAAGCAGACTAATGACTAAAAGTGATTTTGAAACATATTCAAACAATATAAAAACGGAGGTAAACATAAATGACTGATATATATATTTTGTTACTAATGTTAATATGGTTTGTACAAACTATAATAACTTTTGCTATTGTAGATAAAAAAAATAAAGAGATATCTAATTATAAATCATGGGCTGAATCTACACAAGAAGAACTTAATAGGTTTAGATATGAGAATAAAATTTAATGAGCAGAAAAACAGGAGATATCAGCAAACATTTTGGAAAAGATTGGAAAGTTCCAACAGGATTTCCGTTTGATGATGAATCAAAAAAAGAAATAAAAAGTATTAAAGAAAAAAATGGTAATGGTTGGTTTGTTTTTGTTGGCTATGCTAAAAATTATCACAAAGAAAATTATAAAAGGAGAAAAGTATGAACAATGAAGAAACAATAAAATCTTTAATAAAAGAAATTCAATCTTTGAAAATACAATTATCTTCATTACATTTAATGATACAAGATTTACAAAATATAATACTCAAAGACACAAAGGGTGAGAGTGTTTAAACGATTTGTAATTACATGGGTGCGTTCTCTTATCCTTTCTGGATACCCTTTGTTTGTTATATCCCCTGAATGCACCCATAATTTTTTTAACATAGACATATCTGATTTATTTACAAAGGGTCGTAAATAATCTTGTTCATATCCTTATTAAGATATGTCTATAATTTTGGCATGGCTTTCCTTAGTTTCCCTACTTCGTGTTTTTCTTAAAGTCATGCCATTAAATTAAGGAGAGAGTATGAGTTTCGTTAATAGAGTAGAAAGAAAATTAGATGAATTGCATGATGATGTTGCAGATATTTGGGATAAAATATTTGAACTTTACAAAAGAACTGAAGAGCAAAGCAATGAAATAAAGAAATTATTAACTGATAAAGCATATGAACAATCTTATATAGCACCAACTAAAAAGAAAAAAACTACTAAAAAAAGTAATGCTAAATAAGATTTTAAATTATGATTTGCATGATGAAAAAACTTTAAAAGCAGATGGATTTGATGAAGCAATAATTGGTATTACTAACAATCAAATATTAGTTTATAGTATAGAAAAAATGATAGACATATTAATGGAACAAGAAGAGTTAAGTGAAGTAGATGCAATAGAGCATTTAAGTTATAATGTTTTTGGTAGTTATGTTGGTGATTATACACCTATATATGTTTATACAACTAGAGAAGAATAATGAATATTGTAGAACTATATGACAAGTTTATTGATGAACAAAGAATAGACAATGAACAAAAAAGATATCATGGTAAAGAACATTGGTATCATGCAAGTTCAGCAGGTTCATGTATAAGAAAACAATACTATCGTCATGTTGAGAAGGTAAAAGAAAAACCTTTTAGTAAAGATGTTATGAGATTATTTAGACTAGGAAACATTGTACATGACGATATACAAAAGGCTATTTCACTTGGATGTATTGATAAGAAAAAAGAAGTTTACATTGAAAAAGAAATACAAATAAACGAATGGAATGTAAGAGGATTTTTAGATATGCTAGTTGTATCTGATAAAGAATTATATGATATCAAAACTTGTAATCATAGAAAATTTAAAACTATATCTGGTGATTTAAATAGATTTAATGAACCTATAAACTACTATTTACAACTAGCAACTTATGCATATTGGTATGAGCAAACAAGTAAAGAGCGTTTAAACAAGATGAGTTTATTGTTTTACAACAAGGACGACTCAGACATAAAAGAGATAGAGGTAGACAGAAAATATTTAGACATAGCAAAAGAATATTGGCTAGATACATTAGACCGATTAAACAAAGGTAAGCCAGATATTGAACTAGGATATGCACCTGTTCATATGTGGGAATGTAATTATTGTAACTTTTTTGATTATTGTGGAGAGGGGTTTCAGAGTGGCAAGAGGAAGAATACTTAGCAGAAGCATATCACACGATTCTAAGTTTAATAAACTAGAAATGAGAGAGCAATGGTTCTTTATGAGATTATTACCTTTTACTGATGACCATGGAAGAATGAATGCAGACTTAGAAGAAATGCATTACCAAATATTTCCTGCATTTAAAGATTTTACACCACAAAAAGCAAGAAGATATTTAAACAAATTAGAAGAAGTTGGTATGTTAAAATGGAAAGAGAATGTAGTAATAGAATTTATAAATTTTTCTAAGCACCAAAAAATAGGACACAGAAAAGCCAAGTCAGAGTTTCCAGATATCAATGGTAACTTTGATGCAGAAGAAGAAAAAGAAGAACAAAAAGAAAAGGTGTTTAAACAAGGTGCAGGTGGTAACTATATTGCCTATTGCTCTAAATGTAATAAAGACTTATATTATAAGACAATATATGAAACAAAAGGAAAGTCTTCATGCTGTAAAGCAGAACTTTCACCAACCGAAATAACAAAGGAGAACAAAGATGGTTGATAATTCAAATAAAAAAAGTAGTGTTTATAACACTTTATCAAAAATAAATGTTAATGAATATGTAGAAAAGAAAGGTATGTTTAACTATTTAAGTTGGGCATATGCTGTACAAGAGTTGTTAAAAAAATATCCTAATGCAACATGGGGTACTGAAACATATGAAAGGACTTATAAGAAAGATGGTGTAAGTGTAACAGAAAAAAGACCTTACATGGAAACACCTTCTGGTTTTTATGTTAGCACTTGGGTAGAAGTAGATGGTATCAAAAGAACATTTACACACCCTGTTTTAGATAATAGAAATAGAGCATTGATGGAAGTTAATTCATTTCAAATTAACACATCACAACAAAGATGTCTTACTAAAAATATTGCATTGTTTGGATTAGGTTTATATATCTATGCAGGTGAGGATTTACCTAATGAGTAAAACTTTAAATGAATGCATTATAACTATTAAACTTAGTTATGCTGAACTTAATAAAACATTAGCATCTTTAAAAATTACTAAGCATGATAAAAACAATGAACTTACTGACCTTGATGTTTTAATAAAAGACTTTGAACAAATCTTAGAAGGTGCTAGAGATTATCAAATAAATAAAAACCTTGATAAAACAAGACCAAATTTACCACAGGTAAAAATAGAAAATCCGTTACAAGAAAGAGAAATGGTTTGTGAAAAGTGTGAGTAATAAAAAATCTCTTGATGTAATCAATCCAGATTATTATACAAAAGGAATAGAGGTAACTAAATTTATTTTAAGTTGGTGTTTGGATTTTTGTGAAGGTAATATTATTAAATACATTGTTAGGTATAAATATAAAAACGGTTTAGAAGATTTATACAAAGCAAGAAAATATTTAGACCTTTTAATAAAAGAAAAGGAGAACAAATCAAGTTAAATAATGATAATAAGTTTGATGTAAGTTTAAACAAAGGTCAGTTAGGTGAACTACACTTTCTTTCTCTTTGTTCTAAAGAAACAACAGAAATAGAAATAAAAACAGAAATAGATATTTGGAATAGAACAGGTAATATTTATATTGAATATGAAAGCAGAGGAAAATCTAGTGGTTTGGCTGTTACACAAGCAGAGTGGTGGGTAATAAACTTATACACAGAAGAGAAAGGTTATAATACTATTATTTTGCAAACAAAAAAATTAAAGAAAAACTTAAAAAGATTAATAAAAGAAGGTAAAATACCTAAAAATGTAAAGGGTGGTGATGATATGACTTCAAGAGGAATACTGTTTCCACTTACATTATTACACGAATTGTTTGAATAGATGAGTGATTTATTTCAATTAAAAGATGCACTTAAAGGATATCATGAAAGAAATGATAAGAACTTGAATGTTGCTGAAGTAAAAGCAGAAGAGTTTTTTAAAATGAGAAACATCTATTATCAAAAAGTAGGTTTTGATGAAAAGAATGAAGCATTTCCTAAAGACTTATTTGTAAAGATACCACCTAAACTTAGGGCTATGCCAGACTATATAGCCATTAATAAAGAAGCAACCTTTGTAGAAGTTAAAGGGTTTAATGATGAGTTTAAACTTAAAGAAAACGATTTAAAGAGTTATGAATGGTGGATGCAAGTATTACCTGTAATGATTTATGCATATGACTTTAATAAACAAGTTGCAGTTATCTTGCCATTTGAAGATTTATACAGGGATATGAAACTTAATAACAACTTTGCAACAGGTCGATACCATGACAATGGATTTAGATACTATGTAATTGATTGGAAATACTTAAACAAATTTAAAATTTATGGTCAAAAATAAACGAAAACCCACAATAAAAGAACTTGGTAAATTTTCTGTAGACACTTACAACTATGTAAGATTTTTAGAGAGAACAGTTGTTGAAATAAAAAATACATTAGGAATGTATATTGAAATGAAAGATGATGTAGCAAACTTAGAAAAGTATGTGAAAGAAAGATTAGAGGTGCTAAAAAATGAAGCAAAAGAATCCACAAAAAATACAAATGGGAAGAAGGAACAGACAAAGGGGAGCAGAACTACAAAGACAAGTAGTAAATCTGGCTAAGGATTTTGACTTTGAAGCATACAATAGAGATAGAGGTGGAGCACAACACGAACAAGGTGATGTAGAAATAGATTCTAAGTTTTATGGATGTAAAAGAAGAAAGACAATACCTACCTGGATTATGCCAGAAAAAGAAGAAGAGGGTGTTTTTTTTAGAGCAGATAGAGGTGCACTAATGATATCTTTACCTGCAAATACATTTTTTCTTTTAAAGAAGTTAGCATTGGTAAATATAAATAAAGAAGCAGGTGGTGTTTAAACGGTTCATAT
>VTLG01016765.1_pt1 | contig 18162 bp, 16 predicted proteins | sample 4694571 | NCBI WGS metagenome assembly VTLG01 (sample SAMN12604809, study PRJNA352737) | marine metagenome | biome: ENVO:00000447; feature: ENVO:00000209|ENVO:00000569|ENVO:01000036; material: ENVO:00002151; isolation source: viral sequences binned using virsorter ... | reverse complement strand
TCATCTTTTTTTCTTTTCTTTCTTTTTTCGTTTTGGAGCTTCAGGTTTAGGAGCTTTAGGTTTAGGAGGTTTAGGAGCTTTAGGTTTAGGAGGTTTAGGAGCTTTAGGTTTAGGAGGTTTAGGTTTAGATGGAGGTTTAACACTAGCTCCTTCTATTTTTCTTCTAAGCTTCTCAAACTCATCTTCCGTCATTTTGAATGCCATTATTCTTTAGTTCCTGGGAATAAGTTTTTCTTAATTAGATCTACCGCTTTATCATCAATCGTATTATCAGTTGATGCCGCGTAGGCTTCAAGTAGTTGTATAACTAGTTCCTTGACAGCGGATGAACTGAGGAATGCCATTAAGACAGGTTTAATAAGTACGATCATGATGTGGGTTTAATGTTTTTAATAAGGATGAATAACAGCGTGCTTATGCAAGCTATTACTATAAATTCAGTCATTTTTTAAAGGGGTTGGATAACCAGTTCTTTTTAACTGGTTCTATCTTTGGTTTTTTATCTTCAATTGATTGTTTATATGCTGCTATAGCTATTACATCGCTACACATTGAATAAACACGTGATCCAGGTCTTAGCATGAATCCCTTTTGTTGTAGCTCTGCACACTTCAAGGCTCGGACTAATTCAAAGTCCAAACGCATCTTTTCCTCTTGTCTTGCAGCAATACTCTTACATCTACGTATACTTTCTCTATCTAGGGGGAACATGAAATTAACCTGACCTCCCCAGTTCTCAGCAACTGTATATGTTTGTTGAGTCATAGTCTCATCAAATGGAGTTGTATGATTTCCCATATAAAATGGGGAGAAAGTCATAGTTGCTCCATTACAAGAGATGTTAGGTCCGTAGTGCTGCCTGGATGGTGCTCCATTATTTTGGAATTGAACCGCTTGGTTCGTCACATTTCCAGTCGCTGCAGCTACAGGATTACTAACATTTGTCGTCTCTGGATCACTAGCCTTAGCTGGTGCTATTGAGAGAAGACTGATAAGGAGACCGTAGTAGAAGAAACGTCTATTTCTCTGTCGATTACTTCGACTGATAATACCTGACTTGCAGCTCTTGATACCACTTCTAATTCGAAGGGATCTCCAACTGTATGTAGGGTAAATACTGAATCTGTATCTACAATACCTCCTGATGAGGCTGATGTATGGGTTATGTTTTCCCCAGTCCATTTCTGTAATGCGGACCCATAAGTTGTTGTGGTTATTACCTCGTCTATGTCTTGGGTCGTTGTTGTTGTACTGTTCATCGAACCCTGGGTGAAGTTTGGGGTTACTAAGTCTGCTCTTGCTACCGTGGGTGATGCCAGCAGGAAGAGTAAAAGCCATTTCTTCATTCTTCCTTTTTTTTATTCATTGGACAGTTAACAGGTGTACCTTTATCTTTATTATTACCAGTAGATAAACCAAAAGTTGCAAGTGCTCCTGTGAATACCGACGCTACGAAAGTTATATCTGAATTACCTGCTTTTTTAATCATAGGTAATTCTACGTAGTTCATCGTAATGATAAATCCACTCCAAACAACAACGCCAAGCCTGACGAATGTTCCAAGGATTTGAATTTGATGTTCTTGATCCTCTGCAGCATCTTTTAGCTTTCCGAGGAGACTTTTTTTGTCTTCCGCTTTTCCTTCCATTTATCGATTTTCTTTTGTAAGAATTTCTGAACCTTCTTTTTAATTGGTTCAAATAAAGATTGAGTAACAGTAGTTGTAGCAACTGCCACTACTGCTGTAGTAACGGCTGTAACAACTACTGCTGTTTCAGGTACTGGTACATCAAAGTCCAATACAGGTATCTTTAATTTAGGTACCTCTGGTTGTTCCGTAGTCTTAGCTGCCTTAACCCCTGCAGGAGGTTGTAAATCACTCGGAGGTATAACTATAGGTTTATAGCTAGGTATCTTAGCTGCAGGAGGTTTGTATATATAATTAGGTAAGTCTAAGGCTTTAGGTATAATAAGCCGAGGTAATTTAGGACCAAGGAGTGCCGACACCTGTAGTTGGAGTCTTTTGTTCGTTTACACCATTCTCTACAGCAGCTTCAATTTGAGCTACTTTATCAATGGTATTACCATCAGCATCTGTATCTGAATTTAGTTTTGCTTTAACCCAACCAATTACAGTTTCTTCGGTAAGATCTGCATAAGGAATTAAAGTATCAGGTTTAGGAAGATCTAATTCACCAGTTGCTCTAAATTTATATGTACCATCTTCACCGTTAACACGGTAGATAACTTTATTTACATACCCATCAGCTAGTTCTCGTTGAAGGGTGTTTACTTGCCAAGTTTTTGTAGCCATTATTATGAAGGTTTGTTTGCTATTAAGAATGCTTTATAGTCTGCTTTTACTTGTGTAGTCCACGCAGCGTTGCATATTGCTTGTACGTCTGCATCTTCTCCACTGATATCTGTATCAACTAGGTTGTCACTTGCATCAAGTGTTCCTGGGTGTAATACTTTTCTATGAAAGGAACGAGTAAGTTCTGTTCCATCTTTTTTAATGACGGTTGCTTCTCTTACTTGTATATTCCATTTACTGACGACTTCTATTTTGTCGTTCTCTTTTGTTTCTGTTAATGCCATTTAGGGACGTTCTCCGAACGTGACAGGTTTACGGCGTAGTTTATAGACATGCTAACGGTCTAGGTTTGTTTAAGCAGTAAAATAAGTAATATTAAATTGTATATCGCCTGCTCTACCATTTATTAATTCATCAGCACTTATGTTTGTATAACCCGTGGCTGTTTCAGCCAAGAAAATTAGATAAGTTTGTCCATTATTTACATAAGCAGCTAACCTCTCACTACTGCTCAAAGTATTACTATCTAAATCAGTCCATGAAAAATAGGCACCCGAATAAACACTATTAGCACCTTGGTTAAATGGAAGCCCACTCATATAAATATTTCCTCCTGCGCCAGCAGCAGTATTGTTCCATGCAACATGACCACTACAGCTAACTTTTCTACCTACTTTTGTGTATTTGCATTGGTTAACAGTTATAGTTGGAGAAGTAGTAAAGGCTGCATTTGAAGCCCAAAAACCTACTGTGAAAGTTCCTTCTTCATACGAGTCCAAAAGCTCACTTGTCATCCCAGCTACATTTGTCTGAGCACCAGAGAAGTCAATACCTGCTGACGTTTTTATAGTTCCATCACAATTAACTCTGAAAGTATTTGTACTTCCTAACCATCCTTGGAATACTGGATTAGCCGTAGAACCACCATTAGCAACACTCTTACCTTGAGCCGCAATATAACAAGCAGTATCTGTTGAACCTATAATGAATCCAGAGGAAGCATTACCACCTGATTGAACACCAGAGGCTGACTGAATATTACTACCCCACATTTTGACTTGAGGTGTATCCGCTTCTAGGTTTCCGTTCCCTGTATAAAAACGCAGATCCATATTTCCAGAAGCATCTGTAGCTTCACATCTAATACCTGCGTAATGAGGAGAGCCAGTTGCACTATCTATATTTTTAAAAGCAATTGCTCCAATATGAGCACCAGCACCTACATTTTCAGATACGTCATTTCCAATAATTAAATCACCACCATCACCACCTGCTATTTCTAAAACTTTAGCTAAGTTATGTATCCCAGAAGGCGTGGTAGTTCCTATACCTACAGCTTGATCGCTACCAATACGCATAGCTTCGACCATTGTGGCAGAGCTATTTCTTGTTTCAAAGGCAAGGTGTGATTGATTACTATTACCATCTGGATGTGATTTTATTCTTCCTATAGCAGCACTGGTACCACCACTATTCTTACCAACGATAGATATTTGACCAGCAGTACTATTGGTTACTGGAGTAGTGAGAATACCAGTATCACCATGAACTTCGAGCTGATAGGAAGGATTCGATATCCCAATACCAACCTTACCTCCATTAAAGAAAGTAGCAGCTTCACTAGCACCGTCACCAGCAGCAATCCTTACTTTTTGTGAGTCAGCAGAATTATATAAACTTAACTGTGCAGATGCACTATCACCCATTTCACCGAAGTAATAACGATAACCTCCATCTGGTGCAACAAAGACAACCTCAGTTCCTTTTATTTTCACGCCGTTGGCGTTGGTGTAGAGCTTGGCTACGTTGTCGTAATATAAGGTCACACCTGCTTCAGCAGCAGTAGTTAAATAATCATGATCTCCAGCATCATTTTGAAGCATGATTATGTCACTTCTTATTGTTAAACCTGCTGCACCAGTATTAACAATTGACGATAAATTTGCTGACAAAAACCCATGAGCTATTTGTAGATCTCCAGCGTCTGTTGTTCCATTACCACCAAATTCTAATTTGGTATTATCTGGATTCTTTTGTCTTAGCAGTGGAAAACCACCATTTGTTGAGCCGTCTTGTACGACTAATGTTTGTTTTGTAGTATCTACTGTTACTTCTCTCGCAGCTCCATTAAATGAAGAATGCTCAGACGTAGTACCACCTCTAAATTGTACTTGTGTTGCCATTTTTTAGTAATTAAGTAATTGATCCGTAGTTATAGGTTGAGCTTCCTTTGCTCATAGTTAGTAAGACATTTCCAGACTCAGATGCAAAGTGAGTTGTTCCTACATCGGTTACATTTCCCCAAGCTGTATGAGAGCTAACATTATCTGCTAAGTTATAGACACTAGATTCAGATTGAGTTTTTATACCTGAAGCATCATCTCTGTATTGTTTAGCATCTAATTTATATGTATTAGCTAAAGTAGCACTGTCTCCTGCGTTACTTGCTTGAGTGGTGGCGGTATTTGCTTGAGCAGTAGCTGTTGTTGCGCTTGATGCTGCTGAGGTGGCAGAAGCTGCAGCGTTTGTGGCAGATGTAGCAGCATTAGTAGCCTGAGTTGTAGCAGTGGTAGCTTGAGTGGTGGCAGTAGTAGCTTGTGTTGTAGCAGTAGTAGCAGATGTTGCTGCACTAGTAGCTGAAGAAGCTGCTGCTGTAGCACTAGATGCTGCATTTGTAGCTTGTGTAGCAGCACCGTTTATTGCACTAATGTTTGTCGCACAAGTAGTGATGTTAGTTGTATTACCTGCAACAGTTGTAACATCAGCAGCAATAGGTCCAACAGCATTAACATTAGTTATTGAATTAGCTACTGTTGTTATATCTGAAGTTCCGCTAGTAGATGAAACAGCTCCAGTAATGGAACCGTAGTCAGTTATATTAGCAAAATTATTAGCTAAGTCAGAACCTATAGCGTCAACAGAACCTGAAACATTAGCTACACTTGCTATGTTATTTATAACAGAAGTTACTGCTAATGTATTCATATCAGATACAACATCTGCTGTACCTAAGATGGCCATATCAGCTACAGTATCAGCAGTACCTAATATTCCTAAATCTTCTACAGTAGCAGCTGTACCAAGAAGACCTATCTCAGTAGCTTTAGTAGAAATAGTAGCTACACTACTTGTATCTGCTAAATAACGTACGAATGTATAAGTGTTTAGAGTCGCAGTTGTTTCAACTAATATTCCATAACCTTCTACAAATACTTGATTGTTTGGACACCCATTAATAGTAACTTGTGTACCTGCAGTTGTTTGAAATCCTGTAGTTAAAATACCACTATTTGCTGGACCACTCCCTGCGGAAGCTGTTCTATTAGCACTTAAAGCTGTGATACTAACAATAGTACCAGCATTATCATCAGGGTCAGGGTTTGTAGTAGGAAAAGATGATTCATTTGCTATAGGTCTAAAACCACCTACATCTGTTATAAGACCTCTTATACGAGCATCTATAGCTCCAGTCGTTGCAACAGTTGAATCATTAGCAGCCCATGCTACTCCAGATGCTAATGTTTCTGTATTATCTTGCCTTAAGAATAAATCTTCAGTACGTTTAGCTGAATAGACTTTAGTATCACTAGTTGAAACTCCAGAGGTTATTACAGCACTACCTGTTATATTATCTGCACTTACAGTATCTATATAACCTGTACCATCAACGTATAGATCTTTCCATTGATATGAACTAGATCCTAAATCCCAGGTATTAGTATTCCAAGGTCTTACATGTACTTTAAAATCAGCTACAGAACTCCAAAGTGTAAGTACAGAAGCCCCATCTTTTGTGAATTTATGTCCACTACCTGAGTCATATATTATATCGTTATCAGAATCTATTATAGCATCAAGAGTGGAATTCTTCCAGTAAATACTAAAATTATCACTAGTTCCTAATAGGATCTTCTTATCATTAATTAGACTTATATCATTATCAAAATGAGTTAAACCTGTTACATCTAAAGTGCCAGGAACATCTAAATTATCTGCCCATTCAACACCTGTACCTGCAGCATCAGTTTGTAATATTTGTCTAGCATTTCCATCTTTTAACTTACTAACTTCTATTTCTGCAACATTAGATATCTTGGCATTAGTAATAATACCATCTTTTATATCTGGTCCTGTTATTGTCTGATCTCTTTCCTCTTGTGTTGCATAGATAACTTGTGATTGGTTATCATCTAAGTCAGAAGCTCTGATTGAAGATCCTGGTGTGAAGTCAGCTTCAGGAGCTGCTAAACCAGTAGAGGTATTAATCAGTTTTGTCTGACGATATACACGAACATTTAGATCTTGAGTAGCTGGTGGAGTGCCAGTAACTGTAGCTCCTGCTGCGTTCTTATATGTAGCAGCTGCACCTCCAACTTGGAAGTTGACTGTACCACCACTAGTTGTAGAATAACTGTCTACCTGGTAGTGAGTGAGGTAAATTTGCTCAACATCATCTACGGTAACTTTTATATCTGTGACGGCAATTGAGGGAAATGAAAACGCATAAGTAGTAACACCCCCATTACGGTCTTGAAAACTATTCATAATTTAATTAAGGTTGTAAGGTGGGTTATTTATTGCGATTATTTAAAAGATTTTTAATCTTTTCTGTTTCCCCTGTCTTTGTGTACTGTTCAATTTGACGGTTTAAATACTGTTTCTTTTGAACATCAGTACGACCAGATATTCGAGATTCCGCATAGGTTTGTGCTCTTCTTAAAGCACTATTTATTTGAATATGTAATCTTCTAAATTTAGTTCTATCTAAAGGTATGCCTAACCTCTGTGCATCTTTATAAGCTTTTCTAAAGTCTTTACCTTCTCTTGAATTCATTATTCTCTGTAGTTCACCTTTAAAAGCTTTATCTTTACCCATAATTTGAGTAACTTCAGATCGTTGATCAGGTGTATATTCAACACCTCTACCATTAGTTCTTAAAGAAGGTCTCCCATCAAACTCAATATCTACAAGGAATTGTTTTTCTGGACTTAAACCATCACTTTGCTTCATCCAAGGTGTGTATGTATTCCATACACGGGTGAAGAAGTTCGTAGGCTCACCTACCTTGCCACCATCAATCCAATCATAAAGATCAGGTAGAGAGGATTTAGCAAAAGCATTTCTATTAGCTAGTAATTGTCCAAATTCTTGTTCTACTTCTTTTAATTGAGGTTCGAGAAGTCTACCAAATTCGTTTCTAAAACCACTACCAGGTACGAATGAACTACCAAAACTAGCTCCCCAACGGGATAAAGCTGCAGGGTTTCCAGCTAATACATCATTCAATGGCTCTAAACCAGCTGTAAATGATTTATTAGTTAGGTTGGCAGATATAAGGAATCCTACTTTATTAAGCATTAGCTCTAAGGAAGGTTCATCTAATGTATCAAAGTTATCCATTATGTCAGCTGTTAAGGCTAACCAATCAGATAAGGCTCCCATGTTTTCATAGCTATACCATTTACCATCTAAACCTTTATAAGTTCTAGGCTTCCAACCAGCTTCTCTTCTTAGTTTCTGCCTGGTTTTATCGTATATACCATTACCACGTAGTCTATCGGTTGCAAATAAACCTGCTGCACCCATTACTGTAAGAGTACCAATAGCTTTCCTACCTTTCAATTCAGCTCTGATTGTGTCATATGCTATATATTTATTTTCATCTAAAGGTATACCTCTAGCTGAAAGTAGTTCATCTAGTTTAGCTTCAGGTACACCATCCGCAACTGAGGTTTTAAAAGCATTCCAATCTTTAACAAATAAACCTAATGGGTTATGTGTACCAGCAAATTGAAGCATATTCATTGATGTCTTAGGGAACATCAAGAAAGGTTTTAATGCAGGTACTCGTTTAATAATTGTATTAACAGCATCAACCTCTTTTGTATTGAGGTTCATAGCTATCTCTCTACTTGCAAATTCAACTGCTTTGTCTGTGATAAAACCTTTATCATCAAACATGTTGGCATATACACCATCAGATATTTTCTTTAAATCATCAGCTTGAAACTCTTTACCAGTACTCATTAATGTATCGTAAGCTCTACCCCTTGCCTCTACATTTGCAATAAATGATCTAGTGAAACCATCAAACGCTGTCATCGCATTAGCACTAAACCTAAGCCAAGGATGTTCAGCTAAGTCATTCATAGCTTCAATTTGATTAACCATTGCAGAAGGTCCAAAGTTACCTTGAGCTTCTTCAGCATCAGCAAATGACCTTAATAATGTCATTTGATCAGTATTCTTACGTGCAATATCATCACGCATAACGTAGCCAACAGAACTTGGGTCTTGTGAAGCACGTCTAAATACTTGATTCATATGACCAAAAGCCTTTTGCAAAGTATCAACCATACCTACGGTATACATATATTTACCACGTCTTAAAACATCTCTATCACCTTGAATTAAAGCACCTGCAAAAGTAGCTATTGGACGTTCAACCATTAAAGCTACGTTTGAAGCACCAGCTTTTAAGGGAGTACCAATAGAAGATAGTACTGAGTTATAGATGTTAGCCCACATACCTTGAGTCCAAGCTGAAGGCATTTCTACATTTCCATCAAAGAAAGCTTTCTTGACTACTCCAGTAGTGTTTCTAACATACTCATTCAGTTTAGTAATAGAACTAACCTTTCCATCTGTGATCTCATAAGCAAGCATTAAAGGTCCAAGTAGATCTGGACGGTCATTTTTAACAGCTCTAAGAGTATCTATAGTTGATTTTGCTTCATTTTCAATCCTAGCTAAAGCTTTTAATGTGTTATTTTGTTCATTTTTAATTGCAGTGATAGCATCTGCAGCCTTTAAGGATTTTTTATTTACACGATTCCATAGGTTTAGCATGTTCAAAGCTCTACCTCTAGAGTAAGAGGTGACACCTTTAGCTTGCATTAGGTATTGAAGACGATCAAGGATTTGTTCTTGAGCACGTTTAACGGAAGCTTCTTGTCCATTAATTAATCTTGCCCCCTCTGCCATGTCTGAAACTTGTCCAGCCATAGAAGTACCAATATAAGCTTGAGCACGAGCAATATCCATATTGATGAAATCATCTGCATATTGTCTTATTGCTTGCATAACCCCTGAATACGCTTCAGATGTTAGAACCCTTACTCCTGAATCTGGATCAATACCAGACATACCTTTTAAGAGTTTATCCATTTCGGATACATCCATCTCATAAAGTTCAGAAGCTAGTTTCTTTCCACTTTCTAGTATTTCACTATGACTTATAAACTTACCATTACTGGCATTGTATCCATATTTAGAATCTTTCAGTAAATCAGCAGCATGTTTAACTAGTTTCATACCAGCATCATTACCATTTGTAAGGAAATCCATAGCACCAGGGGTGACTACAGAACCTACTCTTCCGTAAATGCTGTCTATATTCTTCTCTATTTTAACTACGTCTATTGAAGCACCAAAGATACCACTAGGATCACCTGTTCTGAAACCCGATTCTGAATAATCATAGACATCATGTACTCCTAATACAGGATTATCTAGATCTATGTCTTTAGATATTTGTACATCACCGAATTCAGTTGTTTGATCGTACCTTCTTTTAGCTGATTGAAGTGTTGCATTCTCTAAAGCATCATCTGCAAGTTTAGGTTCTTGCATTGCTTTTATGATGTTTGCAGCTTTTTCATTCTCTGGTACCCACTGTGTAGCTCTATCTACTCCTTTAAGAGCTTTAGCTAACTTACCTGCACTTAGGACTACATCAGATAAAAATCCTATTCCTAGTCCCTCGTTTCTATTCTTAGCTCTTTTTACATCAGGTTCATCTTCATCTAAAGTAGCCCAATCATCTGAAACCCAACCCCAAGTTTGAGGCCAAGATTTCTTAAGCATACCTAAAGCGTTGTGATCTCGTTCTTGTACAGGTGCTACTTCATCAGCAATAACTCCACTTAGACCAGCAATACCTGCATTACTAACCCATTTAACAAATGCGTCGTTACCTAATTTCCAACCAACTTTAGAGTGAGCTGCTGTACCTGCTGCACCAAGACCTTTTGCAATGTATATAGAAGGTACAACAACTGAAGATATATCTCTAACAGCTTGTAACCCTTCACTTCTATATTTTGGTAATTCTGGTATATCAAAATTACCTGGTGTGACTTTATTAACAAGACCTATACCAAAGTCTAGGACACCTGCACCTGCTGCAGCTGGCCAATCAGCTGGTGTTTTCCAGCTAGGTTCTTGGTTAGCCCAGTGTTGTAAACCACCCCTAATTAGTTCTCCTGGGTTTTTAAATTTTTCTATTACTTCGGCAGTAGTAGCGTTTCTGTAGACATCTCCATTTCTTACAAAATAACCTTTAGGTAAGTTATCTTCATGGACTACACCTAGTTCACTATGATGGTAGTAACCTTCAGGTAAGTTGTTTTCGTCTACGACTTCTTCTGTTGTGCCTTCTGTTTCGGGTGAGTCTTCCGTGGAAGATTCTGGTTGTTGAGTTGTTTGTTCTTCTGTAGATATTTCTTCCTCAAGTGGTCTACCTCCTAGATCTTGAATAGTCTCCTCTCGGATTGCATCTCTTTGTTCTATGAGGTTTTCGGTTTCTTCATCTACTCCAGCCGTACTGTTGAACAAATCCTCAAGAGGATCGTATGGCATTAGTATTTAGTGCGTACTGTTTGGTTTAGATAGTATGAATCACCAGAATATGCATAAGCAGCTTTCCAAAAGTCTTTCGTCATGTTTTCTATATCGTCTGGATCTACCATGCCAGAGAATAGTTGATCAGAATACTTTGCTCCTACTTCATCCATAGCTGCTATTTCAAACCAAGGTATATTAGTTGTTTGTTCCGATTCATTATACAAATCTGGATTACTGATAAGTGCTTGAGTATCTCCACCATTCTTAGATATTTCTGCAAAACCTCTGATACATTGATCACTTGTAGGATTGTTCCGTAAAGCTTTACCTGTATTAGCACTAGCAAATCTATTCACACATTCAAGAGAATTAGGTTTTAGTAATGGTTTTTCATCTGGAAAATAAGTTCTAAAGATGGCATTTAATACATCTATCTCATCTAGTTTTTTATTCTCTGATCTATTTATTGGGTTGTTATTGAACTCTCGTTCATAACGTCTTACTAGTGATTTAACTATAGGTGGGAATTGATAACTAGGATTGTTCTGCATCTTATCAATATTAGTGACTAAAGAATCCTTACTGATTAGTTGTTGTACAACTTCAGGCTGTAAGGCTTGTCCTAGTGTTAAACCTTTAAGAATACTATTTTTATTATCTTCAGCTTGATCTATAGCTATAGCTGAATTTTTTAAAGTTTTAGGGTCTGCTAATCCTAGATTTTGAGTATAGCCTTTGAAATCTCTATACTTACTTAAATCACCATATTTTTGAGTAGTAAGTTGAAAAGCATATGAAGGTGCATCCATACCTTTTGGTAAGGACTCTGGATTATCTCTTGCTTCTTTTAAAGCAGCTAAATAATCAGCTTTTACTTTTGGTAATATGTTTCTTATTGACCAATGATTTCTGTTTTTAAAAACTTCCTTAGCATCTTCTTTAATAAACTCTTCTAAAGCTTTTAGATTTTCACCAGTGATACCTTTTTGCTTATCTATTATTTTAGCTTCACCTGCATATTTCTCAATTAATGATGGATGAAAAGCATTACTATTAGAATTTAATTCTTCAGTAGTTAGTTCGTTACGAGCTATCATGTCGTTAATACGTCCTTCATCCGCTAATTTCTTAGCAGCACCACCTTGAGTCGCTGAGATAAGATTTTTCAATCTTGTAAAATCATAACCTCCAAATTGGGGGTTTTTCAACGCTCCCATATAAGCTTGGACTAGTTCTTCATGACTTAATTGTTGGTCAATAATTTCTTGTTCCTTTTGCTTACCTTTAGTTACTTCAGCTTTAATAGCTTCTTCACTGTTTTTTCTTTGGTGTATTAGTACTTCTTCTGATAATTTTGCAAATCTATCATTAGGACTACCTTTCCACAACTCTCTGATTTTAATTTTCTTTCCATCTTTTTCTATTTCTTGATCACCAAAGCGAAGTAAATCTTCCCCTGAGAAAGTACCTAAATCAGCTTTAGATGTTATACCTTTGAAAATATAATCCCAAGTTCCAGCACGGTCTAAGAACTTACCTTCTGGTTGTAAACCTTCTAAACTATTAAATAGGTCTTGAGCAGCATCAACTTCTCCAGCTTTGAAACTTGTATCAAAATGTCTAAATGCATCATCTGATGATTGTATTGATTTATCAATTGCATCTTGTTTTTCATATGCAGCTGTTAATTGTCGATGAGCGTTTATTGCAGGATTATAAAAATGCTCAGAAAGTATTCTTCTATCAACACCTAGTAACCCCTGCTCTTGCATGAATTGCCTACGTAAGGCTTTCATAGCCATACGTTTCTGTTCTAAGGTCTTAGCTCTAGCAGGTGTGAAATCCTGACCTTCAGGGTCTTTTAAAGTTAATGTATCATTTTCCTGCATCTCACCTGCTAACCAGCTGCCATAGTTCTTACCAGCTATAGCTGCTGTTTCTTTTCTTTCGGCATATAATCTCCAAGCTGATAAAGATTTAACTTTATAAGCATCTTCATATCTACCACCTCTTTTTTGTATATTAACAAAGGCAGTATCAAAAGCTTTTTTGACTTTCTTTAAATCTTTTTCAGTTTGATCTCCTTCTTCTTTTTCTTCTGGTGGAATACCATCATCTCCCTTTTCATCTAGATCGTCTATTTCTTTTTCACGACGATTAGCTACTCCTTCCTCTTGTGCCCATTTAATTCTCTTTTGCTCATCAGCTGTGAGTTTAGATTGGAGTGTTTGAGAGAAACTACTTAAAGAGCTAAATAGAGAATCTCTATGATCTTTAGCATCTTGTACTCTTTGTTGTCCATATGCATTGGCTTGAGACACACGAGTATGTCTATCAGCTTTGTGTTGTGCTAGTACTTCTTTCATAGTTCAATTATAAAAAGATATTTTGTTGACGTTTACCTAGTAACCTATCAGCAGCACGACTACCTCGTGAAGCTTGTAAATATGAATCCAAACCTAAAGCACCTCTAAGTGATGAGCTATCAAGGCTGAATGCATTAGTTGGAGCTTCTGGTGTAGTCATACTTGGTATAGGATCGTCAGTAGTCCACTCGCCTGGCTGCCAATCAGGATAATCATCAGGAGAAAAATCATCTTCTGGAACATCAGTAGATCTATCATCAGGTGTTAATGATCCATACTCCATCATTCCCTCAAGACCAGCTTTTGCTATACCTAATATTGGATTCCACATAGATGGGGCACGCTTTAAGAACACTCTCGCTGGAGGAGCACCATAAACTGGTCTGCTCTGACCAATTTTTATATCAGCTCCATGTACAAAATTAGAGAATGAAGTTCTCATCTTATCTGCATAGATTCTAGCTGCATCTTTACCAGCACCTCTAGCTGCTGAAATTTGAGCAATCTTATGACCGTATTTAAGTACAGCTTCTTTTCTCTTCATGTTACCAGCTCTAGGACCAGCTGTTTCACCACTGCTTACAGACATCATTGCTGAAAATGCCTCTTGTTCGGCGATACTTCCTTCTTTAATAGATTTCCAAACGTCAAGCTGAGATTTACCTAATCCATCAAGTGCCTCCATATATGCATTATCTACTGCAATTTCCTTGTCTACAATGGCACTTTTCCAACCAACTACCCTATGATCGTAGTCAGTATGGTAGAGCCATCTATTTCTTTCATTTGCTGCAAGACGTTCTCGGTTAATGTCGGCAACTTCCTGAGCTTCCCTACGGTGATCACCAATTGCGCCTATGGCTTTAATTCCAAAATTAGTCCATGCTGTAGGGCCAGCACCTTTTATTCCTGAGCACATTGTATTTTACAGAATTCGATAAATGGTAAGTAATTGGGACCATGAAGCACTTCTCTTAGAAATTTGAATCCCAAGAATCTAAGAAGTTTTAGGTGAGTTGTGTTTCGTTTATCAACAATATTCCAGAGAAGTTTCTCTTTCCTACTATCAATCATTCGTCTACAATCTCTTGCAAACGTAAGTGGGTATTTTTTTATTAGTGGAGTGCATAGCATCCAGATTCGACCATCTGAATGAATACCACCCATAGCGGCACTTTTGCCGTCAGGTGTTTTAAAGTAGTAACTGTCAGAATATAATGTTGGCATAGCAATATCGAGTGGTGTGACAAGGCCATGACCTTCGGCGCACTCTCGTCTGTCAGCTTCAGTTAAATTAGAGGCTACTGTTAAAGCAGCCTCAATTGTAATTGGATGGAAAGGGTTAGACACTGTTATAGAATTTATTTGAATAGTCTCCTTCCCAATTCATTGAATGGAGAGAAGAAGGAAATGGATTACTTGATTTAAGAATTACATTTAAATTTGTATTTCTTTCGTAAGCAGGTACAGTATGTATATATTCAGTAGCTATAGGAAGTCTACTAGCTAGGTAAGTTCCCCAGTCAGCAGATTCGGCAGATTGAGTATAATCAGCTCTACCTTTACGTTTAAGCGTTACATCTAATAGACCTACACTTCCAAATGAGAAATTTAGTCTATGTACGATTAGTGATCCTCTAGTATCTGATCTAGTTTTATCGCCTTCAGATTTAGTAGGGAATATAGTAGGTAGTTCTATTTCCCAGTCAAATTGATAACCAAGTATGAAAGTTGTACCTGTCCAATCTCCTGGTATGGTTAGATTACTTCCGCTAACTGTAGCTAAGTCATATCTACCTATATCATCTCCAGTGTTATGATTATAAACTGCTAATTGTTTAGTACTGTTGTAGCCAGCTGGTTTAGTAAATGTAGTAAGTTTTGTAGATGTATTATAAGCACCAGATGCTAAAGCAGAAACTGTAGTATGAGTATCTAAATGTACAGGGTATTCCTCTGGGGCGGTACCTACAGTATAAGTATCGTCTTGTTGTTTAACATCAATACCTTCTAACGTATAGTTACTACCATTCTTTAATATTAGATAGTAGACATCATCCATAATAGTATGGTATGTCAAATTACCAGGTAACTCCCATCTAAACCAAGCTGATTGAACTCGCTTTGCTTCTGTATTGAAATACCTATATCCCCATATTTCAGATTTATCACTAGAACCAAATAAAATAATACCGTTCTCTTTAGACGCTGCAACTTGATTTATATCAATAGGTAATAATTTAGAAACAATTTTACTTTGTTCTAAAATAGTAGGTTCACCTTCTCTTCTAACATCAGCCATTTCATAGAACCTAGCATTCTTACCTGTACTATTAATAAAGCCAGATGTAATACCAAGTGAAAATGGTTTAGTTAAATGATTGAAGTTATAAGCTGATAAGTAATTTATCTTTGCAGTCTTTGGTGTAAATGCATCACTATCAGTAGTTAACATAAACTGCTGATTGGAACTAAATAAAAGTAAACCACTGTTTACCTCAATCGCATCAAATAGAGTCGTAGGGAATGTTGAACTTGACTGTAAGTCAATTGGATCATCATCATTAATAGCTTGTGCTGTATGAGACCAGAAGTTAAAGAAGTCGTTAGTAGCAGATGCTATACAGTTTTCTTCACTTAAAACTACTAATCTATTTCTAAAGAAGACAAGTTTATTTATTTTTCCAACCCAGCTATTGCTTCCAGATTTAGGTTCGCCATCACTGGTTCTAACAAATGTAGGTTTAGGGTTGGTTATATCATCACCAACTATCCTATCTTCCCATTCAGGGTATTGAACTAAGAATCTACCATTTACATAAGTATTACCAGGATTCTCTCTAACAAGTTTGACAGGCATTGTCGTTTCATCAAACTTGATCTCCAAGTCTGGTTTAGGACATTCCTCCCAAACTCCAAGTCCAAAACGATCAGCTGTTTCATTATCAGCAACGTTGTTAACTTTGAATTTTAAATAGAAATCATCTTCAAGTTCACTACTATTTGCAATCTTTACTACGAAGTTATGTCTACAATTCTTAGGTAGATCACCTACAGTATTAGCACTCCCAGTAGTAATGCTCAATAGCTGTGGTTCAGGTGTTGTAATATTGAAAGCACTTGTATGTTTAACATGTAGACAGGTACCTACAACAGTAACAGTCATACCACTAGGTTTAACGGCATCAAATGCAGTCTTTAAATCACCAAGTATTCCTGCTGCTGTAACAGCTTCATCTGATGTAGAAGAAGTAGCAGCTGGACGTACCTTAGCTAAATTACATCTAGATTTTATTTCAACATGCTTAGTTACTTTAACTTCAATATTCGCACCTTTAAAGTTATGAGTATGTGTATCGTTAGTTTCCCAACCTTCTCCACCAAATTGTAATTTTACATAAGGTGTATATGAGTCATCATATTGAACAGCGTTGATAGTATCTCCACTACCACCACCAGCATTACCAGGGTCAACAACAGGAACACAACGTACGTCTAATTCATAACGTAGATTATTCGTACCATTAACTACTTCTCTACCAGCTCGTGTACAATTTCCATCATTAGCCGCACCACCAGGTTTTATAGATGCATTACTGCTGTTAACTTTTAAAGCAGTAGCTCGTTTAGTTGTAGTAACATCCGTACTACTTGGTTCGTATACATCTAACGCATACTGCTTACCATAAGATATGGTTTTTAATTCAACTACAGCTTCATGTACTATAGCTGGAGACTTATCAGCAGTAGCTGTTTTCATTGCTACTGTCTGAATCCTGTTAGCTATAAATGTTGTTTCGTTAACCGTTAAAGGTTGTAGATCTGTTGTATTGGTCCAACCAGATAAATATGTACTAGCGTTAGTACCTGCTACTCCACTATAATCTATAGGTATTGGTTCACCATCGCTGGTTCTCCATATCTGAATCACACCTGATGTATTTACATTACCTATATACTGAGTTTCGCTATCTGTATAAATATTAAACCAACTTAAAGTACCACTGTTAGGTGTAAGAGTAGATACTAATTTACTAGCAGGACGTTTAATTAAACCTCTAGTTACGTCAGGTAATCCATTCTTTAAATCTACAACCTGTCCTGGCATTTTTAATTCGTCAGGTTGTTCTGATATACCCAACACATAGTTGGGAACTAATTGTGTTACACCTGCCATTATCTTCTAAGTGCATGGAACGGTTGGAAAGAAGTGTACTGAGTTTCATGTGGATGACCTAAGAAACTATGATCACCTTGGTTACATTCGTATTCCATACATGCAGCACGTGCAGAATCCTCCTGAACCTTCAGAATTTGTACTAACCCCTGATTGGTTATGAGTTGAGTTGCGGCTCTTCCAGCAGCCTTATAGGTTATGTAGCGTTTGAATACAGAAGGAACATCTTCATACTCAAAGAACCAAACTACGTTTGTATAGATATCTTCTGTAAATACATCTGTATGATTTACTTTGTCATATAAACGTCCATTTCTTCTAACTACATCATGTGTTTTATCAGCTAAACCAGTAGCACCATGTAAGCCACTAGTGTAATCCATTCTCAAGATGTTATTAGGAATAGTTATAAAACCAGTAACAGGATCTGGTTTCTGTATTACATGTTCCTCTTTATTAAAATGCCACCCTTCATTCTGTACATCTGCGTTACACTCTTTCAGTAAGTTCCATACAAAAGATATCTCAGGGTTTTGGTAAGTGGATATATTATCTACAGTACTAACTATACCTAGTGTTGTAACTGGGGATTGTCCAATCGCTCCCAGTATTGTATTCACTGCGGATAGTTCTGTATCGGGATCAATAGTTGTGGGAGCTGCCATAAGTTATATGAATA
>VTLG01012422.1_pt1 | contig 18162 bp, 7 predicted proteins | sample 4694571 | NCBI WGS metagenome assembly VTLG01 (sample SAMN12604809, study PRJNA352737) | marine metagenome | biome: ENVO:00000447; feature: ENVO:00000209|ENVO:00000569|ENVO:01000036; material: ENVO:00002151; isolation source: viral sequences binned using virsorter ... | reverse complement strand
AGAAGACCATCCAAATGGATGACCTCTTAATCAGCTCTGCATTCGTGTATGATCTTGACGAGACCCTTGCTCACTATGAGCTACGCGGTGAGATTTCTAAGAAGATTGGATTTGCTCTCGCAGAAAAATATGATAGACTCATCTTCAGAGCTATCTCACGTGGTGCCCGTAAAGCGCACCCCATCTCGGCTTCAGGTAAAGTTGAGCCAGGTGGATCTACAATCCAGGTAGGTACAGGTTCCGGTGCAGCCGCTGACGCTCTTGATTCAGCTAAGCTCGTAGCAGCATTCTTTGAAGCTGCAACACAGCTAGATGAGAAAGGAGTAAGTCAGGAAGGCCGTGTCGCAGTCCTAGCTCCTCGCCAATACTACACTCTTATTGAGAACGTATCTTCAAATGCGCTGATCAATAGGGATGCACAAGGTGATGGATTGCAGAAAGGTAAAGGAATCCTGTCTATTGCAGGCATCGATATCCTTCAGTCCATGAACATTCCTTTCCAAGGAAAGTATGGTACTGCAACAACCATTGATAATGCTGGCTCTTTCGTCGGTCAAACAATGGAGAACGCTTCTGTTGCACAGGGCGGAATCAACAATGATTACGGTCTTGCTAACACATGGGGTACCTCCTGCGGATTGATCTTCCAGAAGGAAGCTGCAGGTGTTGTTGAAGCGATCGGACCACAGGTTCAGGTAACGAGTGGTGACGTGTCAGTGATTTACCAAGGTGATATTATACTCGGACGCCTCGCAATGGGTGCCGACTATCTTAACCCAGCATCTTGTATTGAGCTTCACACTACAAACACAGCTCCAACCGCCTTCTAAGATATACACCATTAACCAACATACAGGGGGTACTTCGGTACCCCTTTTTTTATTATTATGGCAACCCCTACTTACGCAACGTCCTCAGAACTGGATGCTGTTAACTCAATTTTAATGAGTGTCGGAGAGAGTCCAGTTAATACCCTATCAACTCAAAGCCCCGAAGTGGCTATTGCACAGACAACTCTCCGTCAAGTGACTAGGGAAGTATTAGCTGAGGGATGGGTGTTTAATACAGAACAAGCTGTTAAGTTTATTCCAGATTCTAACGATCAAGTACTACTATCTGATGCAGTATTAAATGTAGATGCTAATCGTTATCACCATCTTGATACTTATGATGTAATAAGGAAAGATGGTAAACTATACAACCGTTATGAACATTCAAATAAGTTTCCAGATGAAGATACAATGTACCTAGATATCATTTGGATGTATGCTTTTGAAGAGATTCCACAAGTATTTAGAGATTATATTACTGCTAAAGCTAGTCGTATTGCTTCACTTAGAATGGTAAGTGATTTAGAGATAAACTCAGCATTACAACAAGACGAAGTTATAGCTAGATCCAATGCTATTCAATACGATACAGATCAAGCTGATTATAACGTATTTAATGATGGACGTAATAGGCAATCTTACACCAGCTTCCGACCCTTTCAAGCTTTACAAAGATAATGCCAGCAATTAACCAACGCATCCCTAACTTTTTAGGAGGTGTTTCACAGCAGCCAGACTTTATTAAATTTCCAGGTCAGCTTAGAACCTGTCATAATGCACACCCTGATGTAACCTTTGGTTTACAGAAGAGACCTCCTGGTGAGTACGTTGGTAAGCTTGCTAACGCTTCTGATGGAGGTCAATGGTTTGATATTATTAGAGATGATGATGAAAAATATTTAATTCATGTCACAACTACAGGTACACCTGATATTAAAGTTTGGAACTTAGCAACAGGCGTACAACAAACAGTAGTCTTCTGCACAAATGGGCCACAAAATTTTAACTACCTTTTAGGGGCAACAGATCCCTTTGGCAAACTAACGATTAATGACTATACTATTATCACTAATCCACAGAAGACAGTAGGCACAGCACGTACAACAACAGCGAGACCTCATGCAAATTATGCTTTTCTCAGTCTTAACGAGATTGCTTATAATACAGAATATGTGGTATCTCTCGGTAATCCTAGTCTTACAGCTACTACTAAGTACAGAGCCGAAGCTCTTAAAGTTGTAAAGAAAAACACAAGTAGTAATACTTGGACTGATTCAGATGGAAACTCTGAACATGTAGGTAAAGAAAGTTTCTATGGAACTAGTAGTGATGGGTCTTGGGAAGATGTAGCGTTTACAGTCACAGTAAATGCAACTCATTTTATATCAGGATATGACAGTAATGGTGCATCGAGCAACCCTGCTAACACTAACCCTAACTATGATACACAGTATACAGCTACGGTAACACTCCAAGAGAATGGGTTAAACGTCGGAAATAGTAATATTTCTAGAGATATAACAGTCAATGGTGTAGATTATACTGTCACTATTACTCGTCGATCTACCTATGATTCATATAGTGATAACGATGCTGCAATATATCGATCACCAAGAAATATAAAGAAAGGTGAGATAAGTGTTGACGGTGTATTAGGTAACTTAAAATCAGCTATTGAATCTAAGTATACTGGATCAGGAGGTACTGTAGATGCTACATGTACTGTGGCTGGTAATGGTTTGTACATTAGTACTAACGCAGCTTTTGGTTCTATAGGTGTTAGAGGAGGATTGACTGGGGATGCTTTATACGCATTCACAGATACAGTTCAGAACATTTCTAAACTACCTGGACAGTGTAAAGATGGTTATATTGTTAAGGTATCTAATACAGAAGATAGTAATGCTGATGATTATTATGTTAAATTTATAACATCAGGTTCAGGATCTGGTAATGTCGGTGGAGGTGTATGGGAAGAAACCGTAGCACCTGAAATTACTGGAGGCTTTGATTATTCAACAATGCCTCATGCGTTAATTAACTATCGTAATGGTAAATTTGCTTGGACTACACTAGACCCTGATGCTACTCATCACGCTTCTCATGCTCCAGCTTCTTGGGCTAATGTAACATTAAAGACCCAAGGCAACTATTGGGTAGATAGGGTGGTTGGTGATGATAATACTAATCCTATGCCCACCTTTGTAGGTGCATCTATATCTTCTCTATTCTTTGTGAGAAATAGGTTAGGGCTTATTTCAGGAGAACAGGTTATAATTAGCCAACCTGCAGATTATTTTAACTATTTCATTGGATCTGCTATATCAGCAGCAGACTCTGACCCTATTGATATGGGTGCATCTGATGTTAAACCAGCTATTATACGACATGTTATACCTATGCAAAAAGGTGTGATGATGTTTACAGAAGCTGCTCAGTTCATGTTATTTACAGAGTCTGAACAGTTTAGTCCTAAGACGGCACAAATTAAAAAGATGTCAGCTTATGACTGTAGTAGAGAATTAATACCTGTTGATACTGGTACATCAATTATATTTGCAACTAATAAAGCTTCTTATACTAAAGTATTTGAACTAATTGTACAATCTGAAAATGCTCCACCAAAAGTTGTAGAACAAACACGAGTAGTTCCAGAGTATATACCAAATGATATTAACGACATTTGTAATTCTTCTACTAATGGTCTTGTTACTTTTGGAAAGATAGGTACAAGCACTTTATATACTTATAAATACTTTGACGGCGGTAATCAAAGAGAGCAGTCTGCATGGTATTCTTGGGGTATACAAGGTACTCTAGTCCATCAACTATATACAGGAGGTAACTATTTTACAGTTACTAAACAAGGATCAGAATGGATTATACAACGATATGAATTAGTAGTAGAATCAACTTCAGGAAGCAGATCTTACACTGTAGGGGCTGGTACTGTAGGTAGTCCTACCACTATATCAAGACAGTTTGAAGCTTGTTTAGATAATATGGTAGATAGAGCTCAAACAACAGAAGCTTATAATGCTACTACTAAGAAGTCTACTATTACTTATCCTTATACAATACAAGGTGGTACTACTGATCTTCGTTTAGTTGAATTAGCTGATGGTAATGTTAGGAGCCCAAGTGCAGTCAGTGGTACAACAGCTACATATGATAATGTAGATCTAAGAACAATTGAATTTGCAACAGGATATAAGTACAACACTGAAATAGCTCTACCTACTTACTACTACTCAATAGAACGCGGTAACTATGACGTTGATGCTGATCTAAGAATACAGAGGCTTAACTTTGAGCTTGGTATATCCGGACCTTTAGAGTTCCATTTAACATCACCTCAAATAGCAGATTATATTCACTATGAATCAGGTATTATTAACGATATCAGTTCATTAAACAAAGTACCGTCTGAATTATATAAGAGTATTAGTGTACCAATATATAGAAAGAATAATAAATATGATTTAACAGTAAAAATCCCCGCCCCCTTTACTTCCACTATTGTCTCAGCAAGCTGGGATGGTAAATATAACACCAGAAGACATGTACGAAGATAGTAAATTCATGCAACCTTGCACCCCTCAACTAGCTCTTGAGGTAGGTGAAAATCTCCGAGATGATGATCGAAGAGAAGTAGAACAGACTATGGGACTGCACGCTCCGGTGGCAGTCCTACAGTCATACTATAATTCTGCATATGGCTCAGTGGTGTATTTCCATGATGGACACGGCAAGGCTGCCGGAGTCGCAGGAGTGACCCCTGAAAACATTATATGGATGCTATGTACACCAGTAATTGAAACCAAACCCCACACCTTTGTAAGGCAAGCTAAGCGTTGGCTAGAAAGTTTACCTAATCCTTATGTATATAACCATGCCGACATGCGGAACGATGTTCACATAAAGCTTTTAAAGTTTATGGGATTCACATTTATTCAGTATTATGTCAAGAATGGTGTCCCTCTCATATCATTTATTAAACCATGTGCGAACCCGTCAGTATAACTCTGGGTATTCTTAGCGCAGCGGGTGGGATGATGCAAGCGCAAGCTCAGCATAATCAACAAAAAGCTGCAGCGGCAAGACAAAACGCTATCAATGAACAGAATTATCAAAACCAGTTACGAATATCAGCACGTCAAGACGATATTAACAAGAAGAAGTACGAGTCAGAATTAGCTGCACAAGCTGAGGCTGTATCTGAGTATGAAAAACAGAGGCAACTAAACCAGCTAGAAGCAAATAGAGCTAGCTCAGTTGTACAGAAACAGAAACAAGAAAGAGAAGCTGAATTAGCTTTTGAAACACAGACTAATATGGCTAAGGCTATTGAAGCACAAGGTACAATGCTATCTACGGGTAATGTTGGACAATCTTTCTTATTACAAACCATGCAAGCTGAAAGAGAACTTGGATTTAAACAAGCACAAGTACAAGAGAGTTTATATAACTCTAATGTTGTTGCTGCTATGGAGAACCAAGGTGTACACTTGAAACAGTTTGGAGCTGATTCCGCAGCATTTAATAGAGTAGGCGCAGCACCTGTTGCTGAAAGACCTTCCTTCTTACCATATAAACCAATTAAAGTACAAGGACCATCTAGAGGTGCTCTTATGGGAGCAATGATAGGTGCCGCAGCTGGTGGTGCAGCCACTGGATTCAGCACTTATGGTTCTATGACTGAATCAGGATTCTATAATCCTAAAACCAAAACATATGGTGGTTAAACAACCTACGGGTAAACTATGAAAAAAGTATGGACAGGCGTCTCAACTAACTATTCAGCAGTTACTGGGCCACAACAATCTAAACGAATGTTTGATGCAGCTACGGCTGCAGCCAACGTAGAACAACGATCACTTAAAAGTGAGGCCAGCGTTCTCGGTGCAGACATTGAGTTACAACGTCAGGTAGCGTCTCTTGACAATCAACAACAAATTAAAGATCTAGAAAAGCTAAAGTTTGCTAGTAAGCAGATTGAAAATGCACTTACAAGTATTGTAGTACCTTTAAGAAAGAAGCAAATTAGTGAAGAGATTGATAAAGCTATTGGTATAGGACAGGAGTATCAAACATATAAAGCTACAATAAAAGATGAAGCTGAGAACTTAAAAGTAGCTTATGAGTCTGGTAATAAAGTTGCATTAGAAGCTTCTATGAAAGCTATGCAAGCTCATAGACTTGGCTATACTAAGATAAGAGATGAGTACATGAAACTATCAGGTAATGGTAGATTTCATTATGATGCTTATAATGCTCATCAATTAGCTTCTAGAGCACCCTTAGCTGTTGAAACATATATTGGAGAAAGAGAAGGCGAGATACACACTTATCCTGATGGAACTCAAGTAAGACTTGGGTATGACATGAGTGCTAACGAACGTCAAAGATTCAACAGGTGGTGGTTAGAAGATGTCCATTTAGCAGGGCAGAATACAGGTGGATTAAAAGAAAAGATCTGGAATCAAGTAGCTTATAGACCTGCATGGGAAGGTTTAGAGAAACAGATTCAAGATTTAAGAGTTACTGAGCATCAGAATAATTCTGATTTACAGTATTCACAGCATAAACAAGGCTTAATAAATGCTATAGATGGTATTGCTGAAGCTAATTTAGAAAGCTTTTTACCTACTTTCTATGGTCCAGCAAGGTATTATAATAGTCAAAACGGTAAAGGTGGTACTAACCCTGGAAGTCAGACAATAGATGATCTTCATTCTATCGTTCAAGAACGAATATATGCATCAGCTGATCCTATAGCCAAAGCTAGGGAACTATCTAAAAAGTTTGCAGAGATACCAATTATCATCAATGGTAAGAAAACTACTTATGCTCAACTCCATCAAGATAAATTTGGTGCAAATGCTTTCATGAAGATGGGGCTTAAGCAAGCCGCACAAAAATCTCGTGATAGAAAAAGTGGTGAAGAAGGTTCTATAGATTCTCTATATGCTGCTATTGATGATAAGAAAGCACAAGTCCTTACAAATGGTGGTGTATTAGATAATGGTAATACCTATACACTTAAAGATGAACTTAATGATATAGCAGAGATTAGAAAAAAATTCCCCAATCGTACTGAGTATATAAATAGTAAAAAAAGTACTATAGCTCCTGTCTATGATTTTGCTGATATAAAAACTAAAGCAGAAGAGCAGAATAATGTCTTACTTTTTGAACAGCATAAAATACTGAGTGAGACAGATAGAGAAAAGATGACAGCTAGGGGTATTGTACTCCTACCACAAGGTGAGACTTTATTTGCTCAAGCTGATCCTACAGCTTATCAAAATGAGCAGACATGGCATAAAACACAGATGTCTACCAAGTGGAAGCAGTATCAGCCAAACGGTGAGAAACTCTTCAATAATGAAGCTAAAAAAGTTTTTGCCTGGTCATTTAACCGTGCTCAGAAAAGAGCTGAAGCTTTATATTATGCTCAACCTGCAGGTGCTTCTGGTAATAAGTCTGAAATAGAGTTATTAAGAGAAGAGTTGGATAAAGAGTATAAACAGATGGAGGTAGAGAAGGAAGTAGAAGGTGCGATGTACTACCAAGATCCTACCAGTGGAAGGTATATAACTATTGTAGAGAAATATTTACCAGAAGCTGCCGATAGAAGATCTGAATCAGCTAAGATCATGGATTATACAACAAATCCTGATCAGGTTCAATTTGAAACTATGGGTGCAAATAAACTGCATTTCATTGGTGAAGCTCAAGGACGTTTACTAGAACTCCAGAGTGATGGCCAACCTACTGCTATTGTTAGGTGGTTAGCTAATAGATATAAAATGGACCCAATGGAGTTTTTAAATAAACAACGTAGTCTATTTGATCCAGGTGGTAGCTTATGGCCTCAAGAAGAAGCATTGTTAAGTGAAGATACTGATGTTCAGAATGTAACTAATCAGATTACTACAGAAGGTCAGAACTATCTTGGAAACCCTGAAATCCCTAAATCTTCTAGAAAAGTTAACCGTATTTTAGCTAATCTTAATACAGTACCAAACCTTAGACACACTTATAATGCTACTGTAAACTTACAAAAGCAGGGTGGACAACTTTTACCAGAGAATAAAATTAGAAAAATAAGAAATAATTCTCCAGAATTAAAACAAATCATACAAGAAGATAGACCTTTTAGTTTTGGTGGAAAAACAGATCGATATAATGCATATAAAGCTGAGACTCAACGTTTAATGAACTCAGGGATTTTAGATAACTCTCCTAATCAATTAGCTTTTAAAGACTTTAATGAGATTAGAGAATTAGCTAAGATCAAACGTATAGTACTACCTGCTAGTGATGCAGAGTTAAATCTTTATTTAGACTCTCCATTTAATCGTAGTATAAGACCACAACTTATCAATCTTAAACTAGCCAGTACTATGGAACAAGCTAAGTACCAATTCCCTGGAGATCAAAATGCACAGCTCACTTATGTTGCTGAACAGTTAGGTCTTAATCCACAACTCTTCATACAACTCTACAAACAGCGCGTCGGAGGTAAGAAATGATTGAAGAAAATCTCACAGCTGTACCCGAAGATAATGAAGAAGAGCTAAAGGAAGAAGAGAGAAAACTAGAAACAGAGCAGCAGATTGATGAAGCTGTTGCAGAACAAGGAGGAGGACAACAGATGCCTCCTAACATACCACAACCAGGAATTAATATTGATCCAAATATTATTCCACAGATAGCTCAAGGTGCTAATAACCTATCAACTAACTTACAACAAGCTTATCCTGAACAAGCACAACAACTTAACTTATTACAACGAAGTGTCTTAGGCGCTGGTACAGCTGTCAGAGAGACAGGTGCTGCTGTAGTAGGTGGTACTGCTGATGCAGTTGAAAGTGTTGGAAGCTTTGCAGAACTTACTGGAGATACCATTAAAACTGGACTTAACAAAGCATTTGGTAATCCGGTAGATCCTACACAGAATCCTTTTGATGCTCAATATATACATGGTGACGGTGATTGGTTAGATATCCCAGATGATTGGGTACCTGAAAACCAGACTGGCATGGGTAAATTCGCTAGAGGTCTAGTAGAATTTGGAGTACTTGCATGGGCTACTGGCGGTGTCGGTGGTGCTACAGGTGTTGGTGTTAGAGCTGCAGGAGCTGGAGTAAAAGGATCTAAATATATACATTTCTTAAAGAGAGGAGGTACTATTGCTGCTGAAGGTGGTATAGCTGACCTCATTTCTAGCAGTTCTGAATTAGGAAATATAGCTAATTTAGCTGAAGAACATGTACCTTGGATGTCTCCATGGTTTGTTAAAGCGTTAGCTGTACGGCCAGAGGATAACCCTTGGTTAGCTCGTATTAAAACTGTAGCTTCTGGCTCAGGCCTGAACTTAATTGGTCATGGCTTAGGAGGTGCTGCTAAAGGATTATGGGGAGCTATAGATGCTAAGAAAGCAGGACGTACAATTGATGAAGCTAATGATATAGGTAACCAGATCATGCAAGATGACATGATTAGAAGCCTAGAATTAGATGAAGCTGCGTCTTATGAACTTGCTGCTAACCGTTATGAAGATGGTTATGGACTTTCTAAAGCAGATAACAGGGATGAGTATCTAAGAGATTACTTATCAGAAGATGAGTATGCAAGATATAATGATCCTGAGTTAGATATTCCTGAAATAGAAGAACTTGAAGAACTAGCTAATACTCGTGGAGAAGGCGCAGGTGATGTATGGGATGAAACCCAGTATCAAAGCGGTAAGCAAGCAGTTGAAGGTGCTAATAGAGAACCTGATTTTGCAGTAAACTCTGAGTTATTTGATAATGTAGAGAAAGCTACATATCGTGGAGATGTTAGACAGCATGTAAGTGAAGCTGTAGCTGATATGAAAGCAGGTGGTGACGGTAGAAGTTACACACCAATTGCTAGTGAATCTCAGTTAAGAGCCTCTTCTCTTGGTAATAGAAACGTAAGACAGTACTTTGATGAAGTCTTAGAAGATATTCAAGATTCAGTCTTCAGAGAATTAGATGGTGTAGCAACACTAGATGAGTTTAATCAAGTAGCTATGCTTAATGCACGGCCACTTTTACAACGTATAGAAGCGTTTGTTGATGGAAAACCTGTTAATTTAGCAGAGTCTTTCAAGAGGCAAATGGCTAATCCTGCTGATGCTAGAGGGTTTAAAGTTAATAAAGACGGTAAGATTGAAGAAGTTTTAGGCACTATTGGTCCTATACAGAAAGCTACTAACGTAGTAGTGAACGCTTCTTTAGGTAGATTAGTCTCTGATATATCCACAGGTGCTATACAAATAGCAAATAAAGCAGATACAACCCGTCAAGCTGATATGATATTTGATGCCATGAAGGTATTATTTATCGAGAACAAGAAGATGGGTATGATGTGGGGACTGGATGGACAAGCTCAACAGAAAGGGTTTGCACTAACAGGAGCTGCAAGAAGAGCTAAAGAAGCTCAGCTAGAAAAGATGAATATCGAAGCTGAGGAACTCTTCGGAAGTATCAAGCAAATGATTAATGATGGAAACATTGAATCAGCTGCCGCATTATATGACCTTAATAGGTTATCTGATGGTAAGGTTAGAATATTAGATGATGTATATACCTATCTCCAAGGCAGATTAACAGGTGCTAGGATGGATGGTGTCGATATTAGAGGACGCTTCCGTAATGAGCTACAAGGGGTCTTTTACAACTCAAGGTTAGGATCACCTACAACACCCGTTAAAGCGGTCTTAGGAGCCAATATACTGGCCATAGAGCGTGCATATGCAGCTGCTATGGGAAGCTTATTACCTTGGAACTACAGTAAGAAACAAATGGTGATGGCTGCAGCTCAAGTTGATGCTACTTATAGATCATTTGGTGAAGCTTATGATATGTTTAAATATAACTGGGATTTAGGTGTCAATAGAATGGGTCAATCTTATCAAGGTAAGTTTGACTATGATGCTGATATTGCAGAATGGCAAGATTTGGCTAAACATTACGAGTTATTTGGTACAAAGTCACAGCAAATGGCTTATAATGCAGCTGATATGATGGTTAAATTTAACACATCACCATGGCTAAAGTACAGTCAAAATGCTATGGGTGCAGGTGACTCTGCAGCTCGTACCATTATTGGTCGTCAGTATGTAGCTATGAAAGCAGCTGAACAGGCAACTGAATTAGTTGATATCAAAGATGCTAGAGCATGGGTAGCTAAGAATGAAGAGTTATTCCGTGGTGAAATATTCAAGAAAGATAAGTATGGTATGGAAGTAGTACATGATAAAGCCGCTACAATGGCTGGTGATTATGCTGCTTTAACCAAAGGTCTTGAGAATAGTTTCGTAGGATTTGAACATATTTCTAAATTACCAGGAATGAGGAACTTCTTCCCATTCGTTAGAACTGGTTTTAACTATCTAGATGTTGTATTTGATCATGCTGGACCTGCTGGTATATTTAAAAACAAGTATAAAGATCTTGTTTTAGCTAGACAGCCAACAGAAGAAGTACTCAGAAAATATGGAATTACTTCTGCTGCTGAATTGAAGATGGAAAAGGCTATCATGGAAGGTAGAATGGCTATAGGTGCTATGGCTGTTTCAATGTTTGCAGGTAGTATGGCTCTATTCAAAGTCACAGGAGATTATCCATATACAAAAGAAGATAGAGATTTATGGAAAGCAAATAACGTACAACCTAACTCTTGGGTATTACCAGCCCCTGGAACCGATGGGCAAGGTGCTCAGAATAAGGTTTATGTATCATGGAAGAATGTTGAAATATTCAATACTCTATTCTCTATGACAGCTAACGTATTCTCGAATCAGCATATACTAGGAGAACAGCTTACAGACCATTGGTATAAAAAGATTTCTTGGTTGATGGCTTCTACTATTGTAGAGCAGTCAATGCTAGGTGGTGTGGAAGACTTATTTAATATATGGAATCCCCGCACTCCTGAAGATGCAATACTAAGAACAGGTGCTAAGATTATTCGTTCTCACATACCAGGAGCTTCTCTCAGTGCAGCTTTAGGTAGAATAGCAGATAATAACTTAAAAGAAGCTAACACCTTAATGGAACAGATATTTGAGCATGATGTAGGATTTAAGTCTAGTATGTATCCAAGATACGATATTCTTTCAAAAGATCGTCGTGGAAAAAGATTAAGAATTGGTCCTGATCAACCCTTACTTAGATTATTTAATCATATTAGTCCTGTAGCTATAACACCAGTTGAAGGAGATTTTGTTAAAGAGAACTTAAAAGAGATTCGATTTAATCTACCTGAAATATTATCTGAAGTAGATGGTGTACCACTTAACTCAAGGATGAGATCAGAGTTAGAGAAACAGTTATCTATGGGTGACCTTAGACGTAGACTTGAACATTTGTTTAAATCTAAAAGTTACCAAGATAATCTACAAACATATAAAGATTTAAATTTAAAACAAACTGATGGTCCTGCTCCAAATCAAGGCTTCCCATTAAGGAAGCAAGAGAGTTTTGTTGGCCCAGTTTATGATATCTTTAATGATGAAAAGAAAAAAGCTTTAAATAGGCTTTTAGCTGATCCATTAAATGCAGACCTCGTACAACAACTTGATGCTCAAAAAGCTAAAGCTAATATTAGTAAAACTGGACAATACGGGCGTGTTCAACAACAGCTTGAAAATATCCAAAACCTGAACCCTAAATAAATTATGGCAGTCACAAAAAATAGTTATACCGTAGGCGGTTCGGGTCAAGCTGGTCCCTACTCCTATTCTTTCCCAGTAATCGCTGATGCAGATATTAAAGTATCCGTCAACGGTATTGTAAAGACTGTTACCACACACTATACCCTCGATACAGGTAATACTAGAATAACCTTTGTAAGTGGTCAAGAACCATCTACAGGTGACAGTGTTATTATATATCGTGATACAGATGAAGATCCTATTACAAATACGTTTGTTGCTGGATCTACAATTAGATCAAATGAGTTAAACGATAACTTTAAACAATTACTATTTATTGCACAAGAATCTGATAACCAGTCACTAAGTTCGCTTGGTGGTACTATGGCAGGTACTTTAGTTATTGGTGAAGATCAGACAGTTGTATTTGAAGGTGCTACTGGAGATGGCAATGAGACTACTCTTACTGTTGCTGATCCTACAGCTGACCGTACTATTACCCTACCTAACGTTACAGGTACGGTAGTAACGACAGGTGATACAGGAAGTGTTACTACTCAGATGATTCAAGATGCTACTATTGTAGCAGCAGATCTAGCTAGTAATTCCGTCACTACAGCTAAGATTACAGATGCTAATGTAACAACAGCTAAACTTGCAAATGATGCTGTAACAAATGCTAAACTTGCAACCAACGCTGTGTATACTAACGCTATACAAGCTAACGCCGTTACACAGGCTAAGATGGCATCTAATTCTGTCGCTACAGCTCAGATAATAGATGCTAATGTAACCACAGCTAAAATCAACAATGCTGCTGTAACTACAGCTAAGATAGCAGATTCAAATGTCACTACAGCTAAGATAGCAAGTGATGCAATTACAGAGATTAAGATAGCTGATGATGCTGTTACAAATGCACAGATTGCAGACGATGCTGTTAGAACAGCTCATATACAAAATAGTCAAGTCACTAGTGCTAAGATAGCTAATGATTCAATTACGAATGCTAAAATAGTAAACCAAACTATCTCAAATAGTAAGTTAGTTCCCAACTCTATTACAGCTTCTGAATTAGCAACTGGTTCTGTTGGAACAGATGAATTAATTAATGATGCAGTAACCAATCCTAAAATAGCCAATAATAGTATTGATTCAAATCACTATGTACACGGCTCTATAGATTCTGCTCATTTAGCTAATAGCAGTGTAACAACAGGTAGGATAGCTGCTGATGCAGTAAACGGAGGTAAGATAGCTGATGATTCTATTAACTCAGAGCATTACGTAGATGGTAGTATCGATACAGCACATATTGCTGATGATGCAGTCACAACAGCTAAGATAGCAGCCCTAGCTATAGGTACACCTGAGTTAGGTGTAGGCTCTGTAGTAAATAATAGACTGGCACCTGATGCTATAACTGGTGATAAAATCACTGATGATTCAGTTAATTCTGAGCATATAGCAGATGGAGCTATAGATACAGCACACATAGCAGATGATGCAGTTACTACTGCTAAGATTGCAGATGACGCTGTAGGTACTGCAGCTATTGCAGCTAATGCTGTTACAACTACAGAAATAGCCGATGCTGAACTCACAACGCTTGCTGGTATGCAGTCAGGTACTGCTTCTGTTTTGGCGAGCGGTACAACTCTTACCTCTAGTCTTGCAGAGCTTAACTTGCTGGATGGCAAGAGCGTCGTCACAACGATTGGCGGAAGTGCTACTGATGCACAACTCGCTTCAGCTCAAGCTATCAATGAAAGAATTGTCGAATTAGTCACTGAAGTTGGTGGTTTCGTACCTATTGCAAATGAAACTTCTTTTCCAAGCACTAATCCCGATGTTAATGATGGGGCTGGCACTATTGTCAGTATTAAAGCCCTCTCTAGTGCTATCGTCTGCGGGTCTGGAGTAACTACTAAGACCATAGCAAACGGTGCTGGATCAGGTAATACTGTTACAATTAACGGGCTAGCTCAGAATACAACATATCCCGCTGGTAGAGGTATGTTAGTAGAAACTACTTCTACATTACATACATATACTTACCATAGACTTACATTAGATGAGTCTGGCGTAGCTGATGCACAAACTGCTGTTGATGACTTTAATGCTAGATACCGTGTAGCTTCTAGTGCTCCTTCTTCCTCACTGGATGATGGAGATCTATACTTCGATACTACTGCGAATAAGATGAAGGTATATAATGCCTCTTCTTCTTCATGGGATGATGTAGCTGCACCTGGAAACTTCTTTATAAATACTCTATCCAGTTCATCTGGAGCAGGTGGTGGTAGTGCAACATTCAATGGATCAGCAACTAGATTTACTCTTAGCAATGCTCCAAGTCAAGGTGCTCAACAATGTATCGTTAGCGTCAATGGAGTCGTTCAGAAACCTAACAGTGGAAGTTCAGTCCCAAGCGAGGGATTTGCTATTGATGGGAATGATATTCTTTTCAGTTCCGCTCCTGCTACTGGTAGCGATTATTTTATCGTCACCTGCGGAAACGCCGTAAATATAGGTACTCCAAGTAATAATACTGTAACTACAGCTATTATACAGAATGGTGCTGTTACTGGAGAGAAGATAGCTACTAACTTAGATCTAATAGATAATAAGAAGATCAGGTTTGGTACAGGTAATGATTTAGAAATTTATCATTCAGGCAGCCATAGTTTCATAAAAGATTCAGGTACTGGTAACTTACAGATGTGGACCAATCAGTTGTCTTTATTAGACTCTGGTGGTACAGAATCGATGATACAAGCGGTTGAGAATGGTCAAGTAGAACTCTATTACGATAATAGTAAGAAATTAGAGACAACATCAGTTGGAATGAGACTTAGTGGTAATTATCAAGCTAATGATGGTTATCATATTTATCTTGGAACTGGGAATGATTTAGATATTTACCATGATGGAAGTAATAGCTTCATCGACAGTCATACTGGAGCGTTAAAAATCCGTGGTGGTGCTGCTGGTAATATATTATTAGAACCTAGAGACGGTGAACCAGGGTTATATACAAAACTCGATAATGCTACTGAATTATATTACGATGGCAGTAAGAAGTTTGAAACAATTAGTAATGGAGCGTCAGTAAGTGGTCAATTAAGTGTAGGTGATCTTCATATTAACTATAGTGGAACAGGTGAACATTACTGGACACAAGCTGATAACAAACAAACTATATTTAGGAACCAAACTGGAACTAATAGATCATTTATTACAACAGCTGGTCATTATAAAAACCAGGACAGTATTAAATTTATAGCTGGTACAGGTGATGATCTACAGATCTATCATGATGGTTCGCATAGTTATATAAGAGATACAGGCACTGGAATGTTATCTATAGATGGCAGCCAGATTAATTTACATAATGCTGCAGGTAGTGAGTATATGCTACAAGCTGTTGAAAATGGGTCTGTATCACTCTATTACGATAACAGTAAGAAGTTTGAGACAACTTCAGCAGGGGTTACAGTTACAGGTGAAGTTTCTGCAAATGGACACTTACTAATGAACCATGCAGATAATCATAAGATTTTCCTTGGGGCTGGTGATGATCTTCAACTTTATCATAATGGAACGGAGTCTATTATTAAAAATGCTACAGGTAATTTAGATATTATTACTGGTAGCACATCAATAGATTTAAAGGGTGTTGATGGTAGTGAAACACTTGCTACATTCAGTCCAAACGGAGCAGTAGACCTCTATTACGACAACAGTAAAAAGCTCGAAACCATGTCAAATGGAGCACGAGTAAATGGGATTATATATACCGAAACTGCTGGTACTTATTTTAAATCTAATCAACTCAAATTCGCTCCAGCAGATAATGCTTATATAGATCATAGTATTACAGGTAGAGATATTTATTTTAGAACATCTAATAGTTCTAGTTTAGATTCAACAGCGATGGTACTTCGTTCTGATGGAAGTACAACTCATCCAGATAATATAAAAACGAAATGGGGAGCTAGTGATGATCTACAAATCTACCATGATGCGTCTCATTCATATATAGACCATGGTGGAACGGGTAATATGCATATCCGTGGTAATGGTAGTAATGAACTAAGAATACAAGCCAAGAATGGTGAGCAATCAATTATTTGTAAACCAGATGGACCTGTAGAATTATTCTACGATAATACTGAAAAGATTGAAGTAAATGATGATATCCACTTCTATGGAGAAATTTGTCAAACTAGCACATCTGGTCATAATGCTGGAGTAAGTTTTGCTTACGACAGTGGTAATAGTATTCCACTATATTTTGGTACTGAACAGCATAGTGCTCAAAAATCTATTTATCTATCTGGATATTGGATGACTGTGCGAGGTCATGTTAATGAAGGTATTCAATTTAAATTTAGCCAAGCTTCTGGAAATGCTCCTCATGGAAATACATATCACTTTAAGTATAATTCAGCAAAAAGGCCTAATAATGATACTACATGGGATGGCTTCTCTGATGCAAGAGCGAAAGAGAATGTACAGTCAATAACTAATGGTATTGCTAAAGTTAAGCAATTAAGACCAGTAACATTTGATTGGACAGATGATTATGCTGATTCCACAGGCATGTGGGCAATGGATAAGAGTGATCCTAAAGAATACAACTGGGTTTCTAAAAAAGAGAATGGCTATGATACTGATGCTAAGAATGGTCGATATGGATTCATAGCACAAGAATATGAAACTGTACTGCCTAAAGATGTAAAGAAAGAGAAATTCACATTAGGTGATACAGAAATTAGTGATTTCAGGTCACTTAACCATGACTCTTTAATTGTAACGTTAACAGCAGCTTTGAAAGAATCAATCACTAAAATCGAAACACTAGAAACAAAAGTCGCCGCATTGGAGGCTAAATAACTATGGCATTAACAAAAATTGATGACAGAGGTTTGAAAACTCCAATCGACCTCTTAGATAACGAAAAGATTAGGTTTGGTACGGGGAGTGATCTAGAGATTTACCATAATGGTAGTGATTCATTCGTAAGAGACCAGGGAACAGGCGGTCTATATCTGACAGGTTCTGTTGTAGGAATCCGAAATTCATCTGCAAATGAAAATGGATTATTATTTACAGAGAACGGAGCCACAGAACTCTATTACGATAACTCGATGAAGGTGCAAACACTTTCTAACGGTGTACGTATAGAAGGTGATCTAAAGATGAACTATGCTGATAATCATAAAATTCAGCTTGGTGCAGCTTCAGATCTACAAATCTACCATGATGGAACGGATTCTAGGATTCATAACAGTACTGGTAATTTAACAATAAAATCTGACAATATTTTAGGTTTATATACAAATACTGGTACGGAAGCGATGGCAAAATTTAATGCCAACGGAGCCGTAGAACTCTATTACGATAATAGTAAGAAATTCCATACTAATGCTGGTGGGTGCCAAGTTTTTGGTAATCTATTTAATGGAGATAGTACACATCATTACTTTGGAGATGGTAATGATCTAGATATCTACCATAATGGAAACCACTCATATCAACAAAATACTACTGGTTGGTTATTCATTGAGTCTAATAATTTAGGTTTAAGAAGTAAGGACTCCCAAGAATATTTTATATCATGTGTTAAAGATGCAG
>VTLG01011556.1_pt1 | contig 18162 bp, 21 predicted proteins | sample 4694571 | NCBI WGS metagenome assembly VTLG01 (sample SAMN12604809, study PRJNA352737) | marine metagenome | biome: ENVO:00000447; feature: ENVO:00000209|ENVO:00000569|ENVO:01000036; material: ENVO:00002151; isolation source: viral sequences binned using virsorter ... | reverse complement strand
CTGCACACTTTCTTGGCTTAATATCTTGCCAATTCACAGCAAATGCGTAGTATAGTAATGTAATATTACTTTTATATATGACTAGAGCAGTTGATCTGTTAAGAAACAAGTTTGGTGTTTCTCAACTCTACAAACATGACATCAAACAGGATGATGAGATTATTCTTACTGTTTATTGGCATCCATTAACTATTGCTGAAAGAGAATCAATACAGAAAAAAAGTAATTCTGATGATGTAAATGATTATGCTTTACAAATGATGATTGAAAAATCACTAGATAAAGATGGTGCAAGACTTTTTCAAGATGGAGACAAGGCATCTTTAAGAAGAGAGATTGAAGCATCTGTGCTTGAAGAAATACAATTAGCAATGGTAAATGCTGGTGCTGATAAGGAGGTAAAACAGGCTAAAGCCGATTTAAAAAGCAAATAAAGATTGGAAATTTTTATTTTCTCTAGCTAAGACATTACATAAAACTGTAGCTGAGTTATGTCAGACAATGACTATTGAAGAAATGATAGGTTGGGCTGCTTTTGCGGAACTGGAGGATGAAGAATATAAAAAACAACAAGAACAAGCACAACGATCTAGTGCTTTACGAGGCAAAAGAAGGTAATATAGAGAAAATGTTTTAATTTTTATAGAAAGTGGCTAATTATAATGTCGATATTGCTGTTTCTATAAAAAACGCTGAGAAATTAAGTAAGTTTAATAAACAAATAAAAGATTTATCACTAAATATTAAAAGTGCAAATGAATTTATATCAAATTTTTCAAGAAGTGCAAAATTAGCAAATCAAGTTTTAGGAGATGGATTAGTAAGAAATGTTGATAATTTACAAAAGAATCTCGGTTTAGCAAAAACTAATTTAAAAAATGTAACTCTAGGAACAAAAGAAGCAGCTATAGCAGCGTACCAATTTGTCAAAGCACAGGAACAATTAAATAAAGGTTTACAGGAAGAATTAGCACTTATAAAAGAAGTAGAAAAAGGCAGACGTTTTACAAGGTTTGCTAAAGCTGGTATTAGAGAAACACCAAATGCTTACTCTAGTCCTATTGGTCCAGGTCAGGCATCAAGTATTTTAGGAGGTCAAAGTGTTCCTGTTGCTGGAAAAATAGAAAGAACTTTGGCTTTAAGGCGAGATGAGATTAGATTACAAGAGGCATTATTAGCTTTAGAATTAAAATCAGCAGAGGCAGAAAATAAAAAATTACAAATAAGAGGTGAACTAAATCGTCAAACCGCAGCAGCAGTTAACAATGCAAGATTTATAGGTCAATCAAGTCCATTAACATCTCCTGTTTTTCCTGGATATAGTGGGCCAATCGGACCTGGACAGGCATCTGGTTTGTTTTCTGGAGGTGCTTTTAGAGAAAGGCTTATGTCCAATCTAAGTGCAAGTCAAGCATCAAGAGAGGCTTCTGCATTTGGAATTAGACCAGGAGTTCAGTATGACAGACCTATAGGACCTGCTTTTAGTGCTGTGATGAAATCACAATTAAGGCATCAAAAGAAAATTGATAAAAATACAGGTAAAACTGCACAATTATTAAGTGCATCAAATAACAGAGCTATTTTTGGAAATCCAAATGCTTATGCAAGTCCAATAGGTCCACAGGCTGCAAGACCTAATTTCTTTAACAGAATGGGATTTGGAAGTAGAGCTAATCCTCGAGGACCATTTGCAAATAGTCGAGGTAGGGCAGGAAGAATATCGGGGTCTATTTCTAGTGGTCTTATTGGTGGAGGTTTCCCTTTACTCTTTGGTCAAGGTCCTTTAGCTGCTGCTGGTGGTGGTGTTGGTGGTTTGGCTGGTGGTGCTTTAGGTGGAGGATTTGGTTTTGGATTGTCTATTGCTGGTACTGCGATTGCTTCAAGAATACAAGAAACTATTGATTTTCAAAAGGCTGTTGATAAATTAAATGTTTCTATTAGGGCAACAGGAGGTACATCATTATTTACTGCAAAACAAGTTAAAGAATTTGCACAGGCTCTTGGAATATCAAAAGATGAGGCACTTGAAGCATTAAAAGCGTTTCAACAGTTTGAAGCATCTGCAAGAATTACTCTTACGAAGTTTTTTGGTTCAGAAGGTATATTTGATACATTTGCAGGACTAAAAGATAATGCTTCAATTATTAGTGCATTACCTAAATTTTCAAAAGAATTATCTTTAGAACAAGCAAAAATTGCCTTAGAAACTCTTAAAACAAATGGTGCGAGTGCTGCTGAATTAAAACTTAGAGAACAAATTTTTAATAAAAATACTGAAATTTTAAAACAACAAAGAGAACAAGACGATTATTTTGGTCGATCTAAAGATATTAGTATTGGTGACTTATTAAATCCCTTTAGGGGTTTTGAACTTGGTAAAGAAGGTAATATATTTCAAAGATTTCTTAACTCAAGTACTAAATCAGTAGAGGAATTAAGAAAAGCTAGATCTAATGAATTTTTTAATAGTGATGATTTTAAACAACAGTTAGAAGATGCAAAAGAACGATTAAAAATACAAAAAGAATTTAATGAAGAATTAGAAAGACAAGCAATTATAAAAGCACCAGTAGATGAATTAAATAAATTACTTGATCCTTTAAGGCAGATTGATTCCTTAAGTAAAAGTATTGGGGATTCTTTTGCAGAATCTTTTAAGGGTATTGTAAGAGGTTCTATGTCTGCTCAAGAAGCACTACGAAATTTATTTCAACGTACAGCAGATCATTTCTTGGATATGGCAGCACAAATATTAGCAGCACAAATAAGATCAGGAATTATGGGGTTATTTAGTAGTTTTTTAAATCCATTAAATTCTGCAAGATTAGGAGCACAAGCAACAGCAATGACAGGCATACCTAGTGGTGCAAATTTACTGCCAGGATCTTTTGGTATAACAGGCAGATTAGCTAATGGTGGTTCTGCTAAAGGAGGTAAATCATATCTTGTTGGAGAGCGTGGACCAGAAATATTTACACCTGAAGTTTCTGGTATGGTTACACCAAATCATGCACTTGGTGGTTCAACAAACAATATTGTTGTAAATGTAGATGCTACTGGTTCTGCAGTTGAAGGTGACGAAGATCAAGGTAGAGAACTTGGTCGACTTATTTCGGCTGCGGTACAATCTGAAATAATACAACAACAAAGACCTGGAGGTTTACTTGCATAATGGCAACCTTTAATGACGGGCAAGTTGGAACATCTGCAGGAGGAACGACTCCTAGATATGGACAAAGAAAAAGCTCCGCACCACTAACTCGTACTATTCGTTTTGCTGATGGTTATGAACACCGTTTACTTTTTGGACTCGCAGAACATCAAAACCCAAAAATATTTAATTTTACTTTTGAAGTTTCGCAAGCAGATGCAGTAAAAATTGAAGATTTTTTTGACGAAAGAGCATTAAAAAGTGAAAGCTTTGACTTTACACCACCAGGAGAGTCTAGTTCTTCAAGATTTGTATGTGAAAAATGGTCTAAATCTATTCCTTTTTTAGACAGGGCAAGTATACAGGCTACATTTAGAGAAGTTTTTGAACCATCATAATGTCACTTACTGAATATCCAAGACTACCCAATCAATCAGTATTTACAGATTTACAAAAGATAAATCCTACTGCAATTATTGAATTGTTTGAATTACAGTTATTAGAAGGTATAAATTATCCTACTGGTAATCCTCAAAATATAGATACTATTCATAGATTTCATGCTGGATCTAGTTTAAATGCAAATGGAGAAATTGTATTTGGTGGTAATTCATATCTCAGATATCCAGTAGAAGCTTCGGGGTTTAAATTTCAAAAAGGACAACTACCTCGACCAAAAATAGTAGTTAGTAATAAAGGTAGTTTTATGTCTACTATTCTTCTTGACATTAATAAATTTACAACAGGTAATGATCTCACTGGTGCAAAATTAACAAGGATTAGAACTCTTGCTAGGTTTATTGATGCAATAAATTTTCCAGCAGTACAAACTGTCACTGGAACAACAACTCAAACTGTGGCAGATCCATCTGACGTTGAAACTGTCACATATACTGTCACAGTCGTACAAGACTCAAATAATGTTAATGTTTTTGCTATAAATGGAACTCAAAAACCAGTAATAACAATGAAACGTGGTTCCACATATATTTTTGATCAATCTCATAGTTCAAACGTAGGGCATCCTTTAAGAATCACATCTGATGCTGGTGGTTATCAAAGTGTAGAACTAAACGGTACTTTAGGCACAGACGCCACTGTTACTTACCAGCCTGTCTACCCTTCAGCACCAAACGACTTGAGATATTATTGCACTACTCATGGAAATGCAATGGGTAATACTATAACAATGAACAATCCGAATACAGTGACTCAAACAGTTGATGTAACAACTACAACAAGAACAAATCCTTTTGGAACTCCTGATGCTAGTGCAGAATTTCCAAGAGAAGTTTATTATGTGGATCGTAAATCAATAGAAAATAGAGAAATTGTTGAATTTGAACTTGCTGCACCTACAGACTTGGCTGGAGTAAGATTACCAAAACGTCAGTGCACTCGTAAATTATTCCCTGCTATCGGTACTTTTAATTAACAATGACTTGGAAATATAAAGCATTACTTCACGCTCAACAAGAAGATCCAAAAGAATCTTGCGGTTTATTACTCAATATCAAAGGAAAAGAAAGATATCATCCTTGTCGTAATTTATCTATGACAGATCATCAATGTTTTATTATTGACCCAGAAGATTATGTGAAGGCAGATAATTTAGGTGATATTGTTGCTGTTGTTCATAGCCATCCTTTAACTCCACCAAATCCAAGTCAAGCAGATAAAGTTAGTTGCGAGGCTAGTGGATTACCGTGGTATATAGTCAATCCAAATACTGAGCAATGGGGGTATTTAGAACCTTGTGGATATGAAGCACCTTTATTGGGTCGGCAGTGGGTATGGGGAATAACAGACTGTTGGAGTTTAGTTAGAGATTGGTATAAGGAAAATAAAAATATAGAATTAAGAGATTGGGATAGACCTACTACACCAGAAGAGTTTTTAAAGAATCCTTTATTTGAACAATGTGCATGGAGAACAGGTTTTAGAAAATTAAGATACGATGAAAGATTAGAAAATGGAGATGTTTTAGCAATGTCTATTTTAGGAAATGGTTTGAATCATGTGGCAATTTTTATAAATGGGGATGTTTTGCATCATTTAACCGATAGACTATCTTGTATAGAGCCTTATTCTGAATGGTTACAAAAATGTACAGGAGCTAGGTATCGTTATGTTTCGTAAAATAAAACTATATGGAAAACTTGCAGAGTTTGTAGGGGCTGATGAATTTGAAGCTAATGTAGCTAGCGTCGGATCAGCTATTCGATTTTTATTATGTAACTTTCCAGAAGTAGAACAATATATGAATCCAAATTATTATCAAGTAAAAGTTGGTAATTATGATATTAATGAAAGTGAAATAAATTATCCTGTTGGACACGAAGATATACATTTTATACCAGTAATAGCTGGATCTGGTGGTCTTGGAAAAGCATTACTTGGTGCTGCAATGATTGGTTTAGCTTTTGCCACAGGAGGCATTACATCTTTTAGTTTAGCCAAAGGATTAACTGGCACATTTTTAGCTAAAACCGCAGTATATTTAGGAGCTTCATTAGTAATAAGTGGTGTTGCTGAAATGCTTTTTCCCCTGCCAGATATTTCTGATTTTAAATCTGAAGATGATCCATCTATATCTTTTAATTTTTCTGGTATTCAAAATACGTCAAGAGCAGGTATTCCAGTTCCCGTTATTTATGGAGAAGTATTTACAGGTTCAGTTGTAATATCAGCAGCTTTAGATACTGCTCAAGTAGATGTGGATGATGACTAATGACTGAAGATAATAATATTATTAGAGGTGCTGGTGGTGGCGGTGGTAGCAAAAAGAAACCTTTTATAAAAAAGGATAACCTACATAGTAGACAATTTTTTACTGTTCAAGATTTAATATCTGAGGGAGAAATAGAAGGATTTGCAACACCATCAAAAGCAAATATCACAAACACAAGCAGCGATAGTTATAAAAATGCTGCTTTAAAAGATGTGTTTCTTGATGATACCCCGATATTAAATGAAGTAGCTAGTAATAGTAATCCAGCAAATAAACATTTTAATTTTCAAGAAACTAAGTTCAAGTTTAAATTTGGTACGTCAAATCAATCAAAAATGGGAGGTATTGCAAATTCAATTAGATCTCCAATTAGTGTAGGTACTGTAGTTACAAATGCAGATGGAGATAATGCTGGTGCGATAGCTGGAGCAGTTACACAAAGAATTGAAGATAATAGCCCAAATGATAACCCTGATGCTGTAATAGTTACATTGACTTGGCAACAATTACAAAAATTTGAAAGTGATGGAGATATAAGAGGTCTTACTGTTAATTATAGGATTCAAACAAAAAATGCTAATCAGAGTAATTTTGTAACAAGAGTGGACACAAAAGTCAAAGGTAGGACTGCTGACCCTTATTCAAAAGATCATAGAATCTCTTTAGGTAATGAAGCTTTTCCTGTTGATGTAAGGGTTTTACGGGATACAAAAGATGGTGTTTTAGGTAAAAAAAATAGTGCATTTAATTTTACGGCTGTACAAGAAGTTTTTGATGATCAGAGTAGACATTTAGATTTAGCTTATTTTGCTTTGCGTGTAGATAGTAAAGAATTTAGTAGCATACCAGTTCGTAAATATCGAGTAAGAGGTATAAAAGTAAAAATACCAGCATCAAACAGCAGTGGAACAATAACAATAGATAGAGCCACTGGTAGAGTTAAATATCCTAATAACTACGTTTTTGATGGAAGCATGGGTGCAGCAGCATGGACAACTTGCCCTGCTCTAATTTTATTGGACTTATTAATTAACAAAAGGTATGGATTAGGAGATCATCTCGCTCCAGATCAATCAACTGATGCAACTACATATAGTAATGTTGATTTGTATAGCTTTATTACCGCTTCAAAATATGCGAATGACTTAGTACCTGATGGATTTGGAAATGAAGAAGCTAGATTTAGTTGTAATGTCAATATAAATAGTAGTAATGAAGCTTTTAATTTAATTAATGAATTATCAGGTGTAATGAGATGTATGCCTATATGGTCAGCAGGTTCTTTAAGTGTTACTCAAGATAAACCTTTAAATCCAAGTTATTTATTTAACTTGTCAAACGTAGGCGAAGAAGGATTTAGTTACGAAGGAAGTAGCTTAAAAACCAGACATAGTGTTGTTTCGGTTGCTTACATGAATATGGATTCAGCAGAAATAGACTTTGAAATAGTGGAGGCTGATGAAGATACAAAAAATCGTTTAGGCGTAACAGTAAAGAAAATAAAAGCTTTTGCTTGTACTTCTCGTGGTCAGGCTCAAAGATTAGGTAAGGCAGTTTTATTTGCTCAACAAAATGAATCAGAAGTAGTTACTTTTTCAACGTCAATAGATGCAGGAATTGTTGTAAGACCTGGTATGGTCATATCAATAAATGATCCTGTAAGAGCAGGTTCTAGAAGGGGAGGTCGAGTTGTTTCTGCAACAACCACCACTGTTACTGTTGATGGAGCTACTTCTAATAATTTACCTTCTCTAAACGATCAACCAAAATTAAGTGTAGTTTTACCAACTGGAGCAGTGGAAGAATCTGACATAGTTGATTACAGTACAGACCTTAAAACGATTACTGTTAATTCTTTATATCCTTTTTCTGTTGCACCAAATCCTAATTCTCCTTTTGTTATATCAAGTAATTCATTGAAAACACAGTTATACAGAGTTATTCAAATAGAAGAATTAGAACAATCTAGATATTCTATAAGTGCTTTGTCTTATGTAAAAGAAAAATATAATTTTATAGAACGTGGCGATCCATTACCAGAAAGAAACATAACCAATTTATTTGAGAATGTTAATGCACCTACTGGTCTTATAGCTCAAGAGCAAACTGTAGCTATAAATGGTGTTGCAAGAAGTAAATTAATCTTAACTTGGAAAGAACCTAGTAGAACATTAGTTTCACAAACTGGTCAAACGGTAGAAGTTGCACAAGGCGTTAACCAGTATCAAGTAAGTTATAGATTTATTACTGGTGAAGAAGATGCAGATAACTTCACAACTCAAATAGTTTTTTCTAATGATATTGAAATTATGGATAGTAAACCAGGTTTTTATGAGGTGCGAATAACTGGTTTTAATGCAAATTTACAACTATCTAATTTAAGTCTTGAAGAAACGATAACTACAGTAGGAAAAACAGGTATTCCAGATAATGTACAAAATTTAACTGTTGAACCAATAAATGAACAATTTGCAAGACTACAATTTGATCAGACTACAAGTTTAGATGTTTTACATGGTGGAAGGGTATATGTAAGGCATACTGATAAAACTGGTGTACAGGCTACTTTCCAATCCTCACAAGATATCATTGAAGCCGTTGCTGGAAGTAATAACTCTGTAATAGCACCAGCCTTACCTGGAACGTACCTTGTTAAATTCCAAGATGATGGGGGTAACTTTAGTTCTCAAGAAGCAAAGGCTGAGTTAACTTTGGTTGATATTATAGATTCGATAACAGTTAAGACTGACAGGGAAGATTTAGATACTCCACCATATAACAATACAACCAGTAGTTTGTTTACGAATACGGTGTATGACGTACTTAAGGGAGGTTTAACTCTTACTAATCCAGCTACAAATGCAACTGGAACTTACAATTTTAAAGATACATTAGATTTAGGTGGTGTATTTTCACTGACACTAAAAAGACACTTTAGTGGTGAAGGTTTTTATGTTAGTGATTTGTTTGATAACAGGACAGAATTAATAAACACTTGGACTGATTTTGATGGTGCTACTGCAAATGAAGCAAATGCAAAGATAGCTGTTAGGGTTACAAGTGCTGCTCCTAGTGGTTCAACTTATGCAGATTCAGATTTTACTGGAAAACCATTTAATGATTTTTCAAACGGTACTTTTAAAGGAAGAGGTTTTCAATTTAGAATTACATTAAAAACAACAGACGTAGCTCAAAATATGAATTTACAACAAGCAGGTTATGATGCGTCTATGCCTTCAAGATCAGAGCAATCAAATAAAATTACATCAGGATCAGGTGCAAAAACTGTAACATTCACAAAACCGTTTTTTACTGGTACAGCAGCTTTAACAGCTTTAGGATTTACTGTTCCAAAACCCTCTGTAACTATCTCTCCTTTTGGGATGGGAGTAGGTGATTATTATGAATTACTTGAAAACAATATTACTGGCACTGGATTTATAATTCATTTTAAAAACTCAAGTGGTGCTAGTATAAGCAAAGATTTTACCTACACTGCTGTTGGTTTCGGCAAAGGAGGTTAACATGGAGAAAAAGAGTATTTAATCGTGCCAGCAGTAACTAACTACAACATAGAAAACGCTTCTGGAGCAAATGTCAGAACAGACATTAACAATGTGCTAGAAGCAATCCAATCTAATAATTCACTAGGTACTAACTTAGTTGCTACTCAATGTCTTGCTGGTATGTGGTTTTACCACACTGGAGATCAGGAAATAAAAATAAGAAACTCAGCAAATAATGATTTTACAGTTGTCGGAAAAATTAATGAAGATAATTTAGGTTTGCTTCCTAAAGCAGGAGGAACTCTTACAGGGGTTTTAAAGATTGATGGTACTGCAAGTGCAACTGCACCACCTTTAACTTTTAATGGCGATCCAGATTTAGGTTTATTTAGGAAGGCTGCTAATCAATTAGGATTTGCTTGTGCTGGAGCAGAACAGCTATTTATGGATCAAGATGGTATAACTTTAAATAATCAGAACGAATTAAGATTTTCAGAGCCTACTACAGCAGGTAGTCAATATGTAGGATTTAAAGCACCTGATACGCTTGCTGGTAATGTTGTTTGGAAACTGCCTAATGCTGATACCACAGTTAATGGATACGCTTTAATTTCTGACGGTAATGGAAACCTAAGTTGGGGTCAAGCTGGTTCTGGTGCTCAAGGTGGTTCAAGTAATAAGATATTTTGGGAGAATGATCAAACCGTGACAGCTAACTATACAATCTCAAATGGTCAAAATGCTGGAAGTTTTGGACCGATAACTATTCAAAGTGGAGTTACGGTTACAGTTGGTGATGGGGAAACATGGTCAATCGTTTAAGATGCTATATAATAAAAATATCATTTAAAGGAAGATGGCTTTAGGACTTACTGGTGCTGGTGATATAACAGGTGGTACTTTTAACAGGCCACTAGCTCGTGTACATTTAAGCTCAAATCAAGGCGTTTCTGATAACGTGATTACAGTTATACAGTTTGATACAGTAAGTATAGATACAAACAGTTGCTATGACACTAACACCTATAAATTCACTCCTAATGTGCAGGGGTATTATTATTTTTCAGTAACAAATCACAGTGGTGTTGAAGGTAGCAACTCAGCAGGAAACGTAAATGATATGCAACTAGACATTTTAAAAAATGGTACTGATGTTATTGCAAGTTTTAAAACTAACCCTGTTAACGGTGCACCAGACTTAGCAAGTTCACACCATTGCGAAACAATTACTCCAATGAACGGAACTAGCGATTATGTTCAATTTAGAGGTAAAGTTAATACCAACTCTACTGCTACCGAAGTTTTTTTTGGTGATAGTTCTGAACGAACCCATTTTATTGCCTTTAGATTACACGCATAAATTATGAGTACATTATCAGTCGCTACAATTAAAAGTCAATCAACAACGGCTTCAACTGCATTTCAAAATAGCAATGGAGTTGTTCTTGGTGTCCTTTGCGTTGGCTTTGGCACTATGGATTTAACTGGCACTTTAGAACTTAATAACAGTATGAGGGTTTCTTCTGTTACAGATATTGCTGCAGGAGAAGTTCAAGTAAATCTTTCTACAGCTTTTCCTGATACTGATTATGTAGTTGTTACAGGTACTGGTCTAGAGTCAGCAACATCTAACTCTACTACTGCAACTGATGTAAGAGCTAAAACAACCAGTTCTTTTCAACTTCAAACGGAAGATGTAGATGCTGGTTTTATAGATACAGATTATTCTATGTTTGCTCTTTACGACGTTTAAATTATGTCCACACTTAAAGTCGATCAAATACAAGATTCAAGTGGAGGTAATACTTCCGCAGCCTCTGCTATAAAGCAAGGTAGAGCTAAAGTTTGGGTTAATTTTAGGCAACATACATCAATGGTAATTAGAGATAGTTTTAATGTAAGTTCAGTTACTGACGTTACTTCGGGTGAGGCTATTGTTAATTTTAGTAATGCTATGGCAAATGCTAACTATTGTTGTGTTACTTCAACTGCTCAAGGTGTAGATAGCGTTGCAAACTATGACACTTCAAACCCCCATAGTTTTACAACAACTTCTGTTGATATTGAAACATTTGGAAGTCCATCAAACCCAAGCACAGAAACTGATCATCAAATTGTTTGTGTTGCGATCTTTGGTGACTAACTTTATAATTAAAAGAAAAAACTTATGGCAAATTCAGATAAGCGAATTATTTACACACAAGATAATGGAACTGTTGCTGTTGTAATACCAGCAGATAATTGCGATCTTACTGTTGAACAAATTAAAGATAAAGATGTGCCTAGTGGTAAAACGGCATATATTATAGATAAAACTGAAATTCCTACAGATAGGTCTTTCAGAAACGCTTGGACTTACACACCTTAATTATTATGGGATTTGGCATAGACATGGCGAAAGCCAGAGAAATTCACAAAAACAAAATTAGAGTTGCAAGAAAACCTTTGCTAGAAGCTCTTGATATTGAATTTCAAAAAGCACAAGAAACTGGTGCATCGACAACAGATATTGTTGCAAAGAAAAATGCACTTAGGGATGCCCCTGCCGATTCTGGCATAGCTGCTGCAAGTGACGCAGATGCACTTAAAGCTCAATGGAAAACTGATATACTAGGCACATCTCCATATAGCTAATGGCAATCACTCCTGGAACATATAACATGACTGTCCAGCGAAGGTCAGATCATAATTTCCAGCTTGTGTTTAAAGATTCAAATAATGCTGCAATAGATTTAACAGGATATACGGTAGAAGCACAAGTTTGGGAAGAAACACGCACTAATAAATTTGCTGATTTTGGAGTTACTTATACAAATAGAGCTACTGGAACGATTGATTTAGCACTGACAGATACACAAACTGCTACTTTTAGTCCAAGTGTTTTAAAATATGATGTATTACTTACAGATACAAATGGATTAAAAGAATATTATTTAGAAGGTACTATATTTATGAGTGAGGGATATACTGCATGACTTCTGTAAACGTCACCACAACTAAAAATACTGTTACAGTTAATGAAGGTGAAAGCACTGTTGTTACAGTCACAACTAGAGGTCCAGCAGGTCCAAAAGGGATTGACTTAGACGAAACTTCAAAAGTTAACGGATCTGTGGTGTACTATGACTCAACTTCTGCTAAATTTAAAGCAGATGCAACAACTACCAAACTTACACTTGTTAATGGAGGAAATTTTTAGGCCATGGCTAACACTATAAGAATTAAAAAGAGATCATCTAGTGGATCGGCTGGTGCTCCTTCAAGTTTATCTCCTTCAGAATTAGCCTTTAATGAAAATGATCTAAAACTATATTATGGTTTTGGTGATGATGGTCAGTCTCCACCTGCTGCCAGTTCAATAATTACTATTGGTGGTGCTGGTGCGTTTTTCAATAAGACAGATACAAGAAGTGCAAATGCAATATTAGCTGGCCCTACTTCTGGATCTGCGTCTGCACCTACGTTTAGAAGTTTAGTTGCTGCTGATATTCCAACCATTGCTCATACAAAAATAAGTGATTTTGACACAGGTGTTAGAACTAATAGGTTAAATCAACTTACCGCCCCAAATGGTGCTGTTAACTTTAACAGTCAAAAAATTACAAATTTAGCAGATCCTACTGCTGATGCTGATGCTGCCAATAAAGGTTATGTAGATGGTGTTGCTCAAGGCTTAGATGTAAAAGATTCTTGTGTTGCTGCTACTACAGGAAATATAACAATATCTACTGCTCTCAATAATGGAGACAGTTTAGACGGAGTTACTTTATCTACTAACGATAGAGTTTTAGTTAAAAATCAAAATACTGCATCACAAAATGGTATTTATATAGTGGGATCTTCACCAGCTAGGGCAGATGATCTAGCTACTGGTGCTGATGCTGCTGGTTTCTTCACTTTTGTTGAGCAGGGAACAGTAAACGGAGAGAATGGTTTTGTTTGTACTTCTGATAAAGGAAGTGCTGTCGTTGGTACAAATAACCTTACTATTGCTCAATTCTCTGGTGCTGGTCAGGTTATAGCTGGTAATGGAATTGATAAGTCAGGAAATACTATATCTGTTGATCTTAAGGCTAACGGTGGACTTGTTATTGAATCTACTGAAATTGCTGTAAAACTTGATGCTAGTTCTATTACAGGAACTTTAGCCGTTGGTGACGGTGGTACTGGTGGTACAAGTGCCTCTGCTGCAAGAACAAATCTTGGTCTAGTAATCGGAACTGATGTCGAACCACATAGCGATAAGCTAACAGAGCTTGCGACTATGAATCAAAATACGGCTCAATCTTTAGCCGATTTGACAAGTTCAGAAGTCCAGATTCTTGATGGAGCTACAGTTACAACTGCACAGTTAAACAGAGTAGATGCTACATCTAGTATTCAGACTCAATTAGATGGCAAACAACCTCTTGATGCTGAGTTAACAGAACTCGCAACTATGTCAAGTGGTACAGCTTCAGCCCTTGCTGATCTTAGTAGCACTGAAGTTGGTATTCTTGATGGTTTGACAACAACCACAGCAGAATTAAATAAGTTAGATGGTGCGACTGTAACAACTGCTGAAATAAATATCCTGGATGGTGTCACCGCTTCTACATCTGAAATAAATAAATTAGATGGAGTCACTGCTACGACTGCTGAAATAAACAAATTAGACGGAGTTACAGCCACAACTACAGAAATAAATTTTATAGATGGTGTTACTTCTGCTATTCAAACTCAATTAAATAATAAGCAACCTTTAGATGCTGAACTTACAGAGTTAGCGACAATGAGTTCTGGAACGGCATCTGCACTCGCTGACCTAACAGGCACAGAGGTTGCAATTTTAGATGGTGCAACAGTTACGACTACTGAACTGAATAAGTTAGATGGTAATACATCTGCAACATCAACAACTTTAGCGACAGCAGATCGCTTTATTTGTAATGATAATGGAACGATGAAACAGGTTGCTCTGTCTGATTTAGTCACCTTCTTAGAAGATGGCTCGACTTCTGGTTTTGATGTTAATGGGGGCACCTATTAGAAATTAATTTTTAAGGAGGTGATCTTATGTCAGTTACAATCAAACTTAAAAATGGCAGTGGTAGCGACCCAAGTGCTAGTGATTTAGTTGTTGGCGAATTAGCGATAAGGACTGATTCTGGTAAATTATTTACAAAGAAAGATAATGGTTCGGTAGCAGAAATATCAGGTGGAAGCGGTGTAGGAGTAACAGATGGAGATAAGGGAGATATTACAATTAGTGCAGGTGGTGACACCTATACCATTGATGATGGAGTTGTTAATAATGCAAAAGTAGCTTCAGATGCAGCGATAGCTGGAACAAAGATTTCTCCTGATTTTGGATCGCAAAATATAGTTACAAACACAGCTATACTAATTAACCAAACAAATGGAAGTGTATTTTTTGGTTCTAGTACTGCCTATGGTGCTAACGCTGGTATAGGTATTGCGTCAAATAATAATTATCATATTACTGGTAGTCTTGCTGGTGATTTAACTATTGCTGCAAAAACAGGTGAAAATATAGTTTTTGGAACTAAATCTAGCGGGTCTGGTGCTACGACTATTTCAGCAAGAATAAAGGCTAATAAAACATTCGAGATAACTGATCACCTTGATGTTGGTTCAGGTCTTGATGTAACAGGAGATATTACAGGAACAGGCGATCTCACGCTTACATCATCTGATGGTGGTACTTCGGCTGCACCAATAATTGAACTTTATAGAAATAGTGCAACACCAGCAGACGCAGATTATTTAGGCCAGCTTAAATTTACTGGCGAAAGTGATGACGGCAGCAAAGAAGTATATGCAAAGATGACAGCAAAAATTGATGATGCAAGTTCTACTACAGAAGATGGATTAATTGAATTTGCATTAAGAAAAGCTGGTTCTAATAATATTGGAGCAAGACTTACAAGCACAGATTTAAAACTAATAAACGGAACAGGACTTGAGGTAGCTGGTAATATTTCCTGTGATGGAACAGTAGATGGGGTTGATATTGCAACTAGAGACACGCTGTTTGGTGGTTTAACTTCAAGCTCTGGTGTATTGACCAACGGAGTAACAGCAACGACCCAATCAGCAGGGGATAATTCTACAAAAGTTGCGACAACAGCTTATACAGATACAGCAATATCAAACCTAGTTGACTCTAGCCCTAGCACATTAAATACACTTAATGAACTCGCAGCAGCTTTAGGAGATGATGCAAACTTCTCAACAACAGTTACTAACTCAATAGCAACCAAACTACCTCTTGCTGGTGGTACGTTAACAGGCAGACTATTTGGAGACACTATTAGTCTTGGTGGTACTGGAACTACCTATGACGCATTATTCCAATTTTCAAATAACACAGCTTATTCTGCATCTGGCACAAATGCAAAGGTAGCTATTGGAAATGCTAACAGTTCTGCTGCAACAAACTCTACTGGAATCCATTTGTTCACTGATGGAAACGGTAGAGGAATTGTAAACTTAAATGCTTGCAATAATTCAACAAATGCTTCTGCTGATTTTGTAATACAGACAAGACATTCTGGAACACTTGGAGAAAGATTACGAATTAAATCTGAAGGAACAGTTGATATAGCTGGCAATTTAGACGTTGGTGCTGGGATTGATGTAACAGATGGAGACATTACTCTAGCTTCTGGTCATACAGTTGATGGTCGTGACGTATCCGCTGATGGTACAAAACTTGACGGAATAGAGAGCAATGCTACCGCAGATCAAACAGCAGCAGAGATAAGAACACTTGTAGAGTCAGCTTCAGATTCAAACGTATTTACTGACGCAGATCATTCAAAACTTAATGGCATAGAGGCTTCAGCTACCGCAGATCAAACAGCTTCAGAAATCCTTACATTAATCAAGACGGTAGATGGGGCAGGGTCAGGGCTAGACGCTGACACACTAGACGGTATAAGTTCTGCAAGTTTCTTAAGGTCAGACACAGCAGATACAATGTCAGGCAACTTAAGCTTGCATGGAAATTTATTATTAACTGGTGATGCGACTACAACAAACCAAGATAGGACAATCCAATTTACAGCTTTTGATAAGGAAGGAACAAGTGACTTATCAGACGTTGCACTTATTAGACATACAACTAATACTGGTGGATTAAGTGGGTCTGTTTTATTAATACAAAGTCATAATGACAGTAATGATGGTATTGCATTTAATACAAACAACCACAATAACAATTTAAAACTCAACGGCAATATTATTTGGAACGCTGGCAATGACGGATCTGGAACTGGCCTTGATGCTGACTTATTAGATGGTTTACACGCTTCTAGTTTTATAAGGTCTGATTTTGATGATACTGCTTCTGGAAACATCACATTTTCTGGAGAATTGACATTTAATAATCATCTATCATTTCCTAATGATGGTGACGGAATATTTTTAAATGGAGGAGGTCGTTTTTATAAAAAAGTCGGTACAGGGTTAATGATTAGGCTACATACACCTAATACACAACTACAAGTTGAAAATAACTCTGGTACAGTTTTAGGTACTTTTTGGCACTCTGGTAATGATGGTGCTGGAACTGGATTAGACGCAGATTTATTAGACGGACAACATGGTTCATATTATTTAGATTACGATAATTTTTCTAATACACCTACGATTCCAACTAACAATAACCAGTTAACAAACGGTGCTGGTTACGTTACTGCTAATACACAACTCTCTAACGAGCAAGTCCAAGACATTGTGGGAGCTATGGTTTCTAGCAACACTGAATCTGGTATTACTGTCACATATCAAGATGGAGATGGCACTTTAGATTTCTCTGTTGCTTCACAAACAGATCAAAACTTTACAACTGCTTTAAAAAATAAATTAGATGGTATTGCTACTTCTGCGACCAATGTAACCAATAATAATCAACTTACAAACGGAGCAGGATATATTACAACTGCAACTGTGGCAGGAGGTTGTGTTTATGAAAATGGTCAAACAATTTCAAGTAACTATACTGTAACTAATGGTAAAAACGCTATGAGTGCTGGTCCTATATCCATTGCAAGTGGCGTGACTGTCACTATTGGTGATGGTGAAACTTACACAATTATTTAATTATGAAAACTGAAACTGAAAAGCAAATTCTTGAATGGAGAGAAGAATTAGACAAACAGAAAAAAACTAAAGAACAAGCTGAATTGGTTTTAGAACGTGCTACTAAAACTATTGATATGATCGAGGGCGGGATTCAGTTTGGTGAGATGTTGTTGAAAAAGAACGAGTTAGAAGGCCAGCCATCAAATACAAAGGAGCTAGGCCAAGAATCAGAAAAAGCACCATCAGAGAAATAGGTGCTAAAGCTTTAATTAATGCTTCTTTTATCATGTTTCAAAAAATAGCTAATGTTTTGAGTATCATCTCATTTGTAATGGTAGCTTCCATGAGTGGTGGAGCGTACTTTGGTTACAAGTATGTAACTTCAGAACAGTTCAAATCAAAAGTAATGAACGAGATTCTTAGCAATGTACAAGGTATGATGCCAAAATTATTAGATAATGGTTTGCCTAAAATGACAGGCCCATCAATGCCAATTATCAAATGAATTGTTGGCACTGTAAAACTGAACTAATTTGGGGTGGAGATCACAGTATTGATGAAGATTTCCAACCTGTTCTTGCAGAAGAATATTCGATGGTAACTAATTTATCCTGTCCTAAATGTAATTCGTATGTAGAAGTTTATCTAGCGAAATGATATTTGGTTTTATAAAAAAGCTAATTAAA
>VTLG01009825.1_pt1 | contig 18165 bp, 15 predicted proteins | sample 4694571 | NCBI WGS metagenome assembly VTLG01 (sample SAMN12604809, study PRJNA352737) | marine metagenome | biome: ENVO:00000447; feature: ENVO:00000209|ENVO:00000569|ENVO:01000036; material: ENVO:00002151; isolation source: viral sequences binned using virsorter ... | reverse complement strand
AACACTACAAGGCGGAGTTAAGAACTACCTAGGTAGTCAAAGAACAGTCAGTAATGTTCCTGTTAAATGGAAATCAGGACCAGATAAACCTGAAACAGAATTAGCTTATATTACAGAAGCAGAAAAAAATTTATTACTTAAAGAAGATATACATGGTTCTTTAAGTAAAGGACCTAACATGGGACCTGGTGGTCTTATGTCTTTAGATAGTTGGGGAGACACTGGCGGTGGTGGATCTGCGGGAGTAGATACCTCTGCAAGTGGGGGAGCATCTGGTGATGCACGCACTCAATATTCTCCTGCACCTAGAGTAGAACCTAGAACAGCACCAGTACATGATTTTGATGTTGGCCCAACAATAAGTGCAGGACAATCAGTGGCTATGATAGGAAACACAAGTTTAACTGGAAGATCTCCAGATTATGCACAAGCCGTTGTAGATGCGGGTATGTTATCAGATCCTGCCGATAGAGTAGTTGACACAGGTATTACATTAGACACAGGTGATGGTACAGCAATGGAAGAATTTTATCGAGTAAATCCAGTTTTACCACCAGTAGAAGATTTTGAGGACACAGAAGCTCAGAAAATACAAGACACTCAATACATGATTAATAAAGGTTTACTTCAAAAAGATCTTGCAACAGGAGAAATAGTAGAAGGACCTAATGTTAGACATCCAGAAACTTTAGAAGTTGTGCCGAGAAGTAGTATAGAACCAGAAGTCACAACAGGCGGGGATGAAATCCCTTACGTTTCTCCCGTTACACAAACTGATGTAACTCCACCAGAAGACACAGGATTAACAGAAGCAGAAAATAGAGCATTGATTGATGCTTATGGATACGGCAAAACCGTTCCTGTAGATATACAAGACCTTGGACCTCGAGAAATAAGTCCCCTTGCTGATCAAAGAATGCAAAGAGATTATGCAGAAAATGTTAGACTTATGGCGGAACCAAGAACACTTAGCGCTCAAGGTGGAAGAATCGGATACTACGATGGAGAATTAGTCGAAGACGATGACGAAGAAACAATAAGAGCACAAGCATTAGCCTCTCTCCCTGAATATCAATTATTTTCTCAAAGAAGAAAAGCAATGTTAGGTGGAAGAATGGGTTATAACCAAGGAGGAATTGCAAGACAACCTTTCTTTGTGGGAAAACTTGTTAAAGCAGTTACAAAACCACTTAAGAAAATTGTAAAGAGTCCAGTAGGAAAATTAGCATTACTAGGTGGACTTGGTGCTTGGGGTCTTGGCGCAGGACCTTTTGCTAATTTACCAGGTCAAGGTTTTCTTAAAGGTAATTTTATGAAAAAAATGTTATTAAACAAAGCAAAAGAAGGAGGCTGGGAGGCAACTAAATGGAAATTAGCAAACGTAGCCCCTTGGAAAGCTACAGCAGGAATAACTTCTATTGCTTCTATACCTCTATGGGCTAAACCTACAAACTGGGATGAGATGGATGAAGCAGAACAAGACGCTTGGTTAAAAGATTACCAGTCAAAAGTTGCAAGTTATAAAAAAGAATACGGAGAAGATATTCCTGTAGGATTAACTTCAGCAGCAAACATGCCTTATCAACTCGCAGCTCAAGGCGGAAGAATCGGAGCACAAGAAGGCGGACTCATGGATTTAGGTGGCATGGAAAAAGATTATAGACAAGAGGGCGGATTTGTGCCAATAGGTGGAGAAGAAAAAGCAGATGATGTACCAGCCAGACTTTCCAAAAACGAATTCGTATTTACTGCAGACGCGGTCCGAGCAGCGGGCGGCGGGGACATCGATGAAGGCGCAGCGGTCATGGAAAGGCTTATGGAAAATCTGGAAGCGGGCGGCAAGGTTTCTGAAGAATCTCAAGGGCTAGAAGGCGCAAGAGCAATGTTCGCAAATACAAAAAAAATAGAGAATAGGATTATATAATGGCAATAACACAAACACAGGCATTACCAGCACCATTTATTACCGCACTCGGTGAGAAGTACGGTGCAGGTTTAGCAGGATTAGTTGATCAACCGTTTACAACGGCACAATTAGGACAAGTTGCACCACAAGTTGCAGGACAAACTGCATTGCAACAACAAGCAACAACACTAGCAGGAACAGGTGTTGGAGCTTATCAACCATTTTTAACAGCTGCAGGTACACAGGGGACAGCAGCAGGAACCACGTTAGGGGCAATTCCTGATTATATCAGTGCAGCCGGAACACAACTCACTGGAGCGGCTGGATTAACAGGAGCTGGAGCAGGAACAGGAACAGGAACCGTTGCTGATTATATGTCTCCTTATCAAACACAAGTCATTGATACGACATTAGCAGAATTTGATAGACAGGCAGCAGCAAGACAACAAGCGATTTCTGATGCAGCCGTAGCTGTGGGTGGTTATGGTGGTGGACGAGAAGGTGTTATGCAAGCAGAATATGAAACACAATCGGATCGAGATCGTGCAGCACTACAAGCAGGAATGTTACAACAAGGATACACACAAGCATTAGGATCAAGACAACAAGATTTAATGAATCGAATGGGCTTAGGACAAGCTCAACTTGGTTTAGCAGGTGCTCAAGGAACTTTAGCATCACAACAAATGGGACTTGGACAATATCAAACAGGACTCGGAGCTCAGACGCAAGCACTTGCAGGACAAGATGTTGCAGCTCTAGGTCGTCAAGGTGCAATTGACCAGGCACAATCACAAGCCGTATTAGACGCGCAAAGAGAAGCTAATCGAATGACGCTTTATGAACCATATGAGAGAATGGGCTTCTTCGGTCAGGGCTTAACAGGATTAATGGGTGGATACCCAGCACAATACCAATCTACAATTCAACCGAATCCAACGCCATTACAATCGGCATTAGGAATAGGATCTGTATTAGGTGGTATCTACGGAAATATTAGAGGAACACCACAAAGATGAGAACTTTAAGAAGACCTATGTTTAGAGGAGGATCGACTGGAACTGGAATTACATCCGGACTCGATGTTCCTCGTCAAGGATATGCAAACAATAATGCATACGATCAACTCGTTAAACAGATTCCTACAATACGAGAACAAGCTAAAGAATTAGCTTATCAACCTAGAGGAACGAATGTCTGGGACTTCTTAACTGAATTTGGTTTGAACATTGCATCTGCACCACCTCAAGGAAATATATTTCAAACGGCAGCAGCTTCAGCTAAAGAACCTTACCAAAGATTCACACAAAGAAAAGGTGAAGCAGACCTTCAAAGATACGCAAGCGAAGCTGATATGTTTAAAACATTGATTGGAGCACAGGCAGACATTCTAGGCTCTGAAGGAGGAAGTAAAATATTTTCTAAGCAGCAAGCGGCTGATGCTATGTCAGGTCTATTAGGTGAGTGGCAAGATTTAAGAGATAAACAAGATACAATGGATGCAGGTGAATTTGAAGATCAAAAAGCAATTATCTGGGGACAGATTATGCAGTACCAAAAAGAAAATCCGGCTATCTCAAGCTTATTTAAAGACAGTGATTTTGCTGAAAGCGTAAAATCTAAAATCAAGAAAAAATTAAAGAACAGCTCTAAAGAAGTAACAACACCGGAGGGTATAACGATGACAGAACAGCAATACTACGCAGAAAATCCTGATGAATTAATGCTGGAAGTAGGACGAAGATATATACAATACTACAACGACATGATGACCTTAGGTGGAGGAGCAGCACTTAAATCAGGCGGTCGAGTTGGTTATGCTAATGCAGGTCCTGTTATGGGTCAACCAATGCCAGATGAAACCATGCCAGATGAAACCATGCCAGCAGAACTAGGTGGTATTAGTTACGAGGAATTAAGAGCAAGACTTCCGCAAGAAGTAACCGATGATGTTGTTCACCTTCTTGCTAATAGCAAAGAAGCATTAGAAGATTTCGCAACGATACAAACCGAACAAGACGTTGCAAATTTTAATAAAAAATATGGTGTCAATCTAGTATTACCAGCGGAGGGTTAAAATGCCTGCTTTCGGTCGATACGATAAAAAACGTAAAACAGAAATCACAGAAATACCTGAGTGGCAAAAAGTCATGACCAAGGTTCTTGACGCAGATATTGCTGCAGCCAAGAAACCAGTACGTTGGAATTTTATTACAGATAATGAAGGAATGTTTCAATTAGGTAGGGCTCTTGATCCTATGATGCAACTTAATGAGGGTCTTTACAAAGCTATAACTAAAAAACCTTTTTGGACTGAGACAGCAGCAAAAGAATTTAGAAAAAAAACCAAAGAAAGAGATTACATCGAAGGCTTCGACGAAATAGCTAAAGGAATAGAAACCGGAAAACATGATCTTTTAACCAGTCTTGGTGAAGTTTTGTTTATGGGTACGGATGCTGCAACCAACAAAGATTTTCTATCCGACTTTCAAAAAATGATGGATAAGCAAAAGCCCGATGAACCAGAAACCTGGCGAGGAGATTTAGCAGCTCTACTTGTTACCTATGGTGCACCTTTACCCTTCATTACTAAAATTACAAACAGAGCCAAGAAACTTCAAGTCGTTAAAGATGCGGTGACTAAAATGGGAACTAGCAAGGCATCGAAAATTGCTCAAAGAGTTGTTGAAGGAGCAACGATCGTTGGTGCTACAGATTTTATTGCATCTAAAGAAGGAAGAAGAGTTGATCCTTTATTATTTACACCAGAATCTACAGAAGGTTTAACAGGTAGAAAAAAAGCTGGAGCTGTATTTAGAAACAAAGTAAGATTTGGCGCAGAAGGTGCTACTGTTGGAGGATTATTTCCACTGGTTGGAAAAGGAGCACAACTTACTTATAAAGGCGTTGGTCGACCTATTGGAGGAACAGCTTTACGTTATGGCTTTAAGGGAATTAATAATCTAACGATAAGACCAGCAAGTTATTTATTATCTAAGGATCCCCTTGTCGTTCCAATGGTTGCTAAAGCCATCAGTGGCTCGACTGATTTTGCATTAAGACGAATAATTTCTCCAATGCTTATTGGTAAAGCACCGTTTAGGAAACTACCTCCTTTCGAAAAATGGAGAATGTTTTCCGTTACCAGTCCCAATAAATATGATCGAAGAATTAAGAGGCTGGATAATTTTTTATCTTGGTTTAGATCATTTGGAAAAGCGCCAAAAGATATTGAAGGCGTAGGTGAAAAAGTTATGCTTTATGTTAAAGGTAGAGCTAGAAGATTGGATAAACTTATGGAGGGTATCGAAAATCGAGCTTATAAATTAGCCAAGGCTTATGAAACAAGACACAATAAAACAGGATCTTCTAAAGCTTATGAGAGAATGATATTAGATGATACTGTCGACTATCTACAAGGAGCGAAGAAACTATCGGCTCTTCCAAAAGAACTTAGAAGTGAAGCTTTTGATTTAAGACAAGTTTTAAATAAAATATTAACTGACTTTGGTAAAAATTTACCAAAAAATTCAAGAAATGAAGTTATTGCAGACCTAAGAAAAGCATTAACAGGAAAATTAGATAAATATTTAGTGCGTTCTTTTGCAACGTTTACTAATCCTAAGTACATTCCAGACAAAGCCATCAGAAACAACGCAAAAAATTGGATTCTTAATAATGTTGTAAGAAAAAATAGAGATTTAAGAGAAGCTGCGATTAAAGGTTTGCCAGGATTTAAAGAGATTAAAGCTTACGAACGATATGCAGATCGGATTGTTGATGACATTCTACATGTAGGTAGAACTCCAGGTAAGAATCCAGTAGAACAACTTAAAGAAATAGGAACTAGACTTTTAAGACAAGATGAATATCGGTTTTTAAAAACAGGAGAAGAACTTCCTGATGTTATTAAAAAATTAATGGGCAAACAAAAAGATTTGAGAGCTCAGGTACTTTCAACCGTGACTGATGCCACAGCATCAACAGCACAAAAGGCAGGTTTTGATCGAATTGCAGCTATAGGATTAAAGAATGGTTGGTTATTCACCTCCCCTGAAGCAGCAAGAAATACTTACATAGGAGCACAGCAAATAGGAAAAATAAAAAGAACTGGAACTTTGAATAGCACCATTGAAAATTTATACACGTCACCTGAACTCGTTCAGATGTTTCAAGGCGCTGGAAATGTTTTAGATCGTTTAACATCAGCAGCAATCTGGAGACAGATGTTACAGTTTAAAGTAGGTGTTCAAATGAGTAAGACACTTTACTCACCACAGACGCAAGTTCGTAATGTAACTTCTGCTTCTTTCTTTGCTTTATACAATGGACATCTGGGCCATGCAGCTAACGTCGGTGATTCTTTTAGAATGGTTATAAGAGATGTTTTTAAAGCAGGTAAATATCAACCCATTGATGATGTAGCCTTTAACGAATATGTAGAAAAACTTGTACGTCTTGGAGTCTGGGACGAGAACGTTGTAGCTAGTGAATTAAGAGCGGTAATGAAAAACCTTAGAGATGGAAAAATTAACACAGAAGATGAAATCTTTGAGCGTTTAGTAAAAAACTTACCTACAGAAAAAGTAGCAAGACTTTATGCAGGTGGAGACAATCTTTGGAAACAATACGGATATGAATTCTATAAATCAGATTTAAGATCTGCTTTAAAAAGTATTAAAGATGTTGAAGGTTGGATGAAATTACACGGTGCTAGATTTGACAAAAAAGAATTAATATCAGGTGCTACTAAAAGCTATGACGATGCCTTAGATGAAGCGGCAGCTTTTGCTTTAAGAAATACTTATCCAACTTACAGTAAGGTACCTCCAGTAGTTCAGGAGCTTAGAAAAATACCTTTCTTTGGAAACTTCGTATCATTTCCATCAGAAATGTTAAGAACCGGTGTCACGTCTGTTGCTATGTCTTTAAGACATATTGCATCAGACAATCCAGTTTTACGACAAATGGGTTACAAACAATTAATGGGAGCCTATCTGGCAACTTATGGTTTAGGTACAAGCCTAGCAGCTATCTCTTACAACCTAACAGGATCTACGAAAGAACAATGGGACGCTTACAAACGTTCTATCGCAGCACCTTGGGATAAAAACTCACAGCTTTATGCAGTCACAGGATGGGAGAATGGAGAAGCAGCAGCAATCAACTTTTCATACTTTAGCCCTTACGATGTTTTAGAAAGACCTATTGAAGCAGCATTATCTATGGCGGCTAAACAAAACATAGCACCACAAGATATTGATGATTATGTTATGTCTCAAATGTTTGATCCTGAGGGCCCACTAATGGAACTTTTAGAACCTTTCATTTCACCAGCCATTGGTGGTGAAAGAGTTTTAGATGTGGTCAGTGGTAACTTTTTAATTGGTGGTCGTGGAGGTAAAACAGGCGAAGGCGCGAGAATTTATACTGATGCAGATGAATTGGGAGATAAATTTAACAAGTCACTTGTTCATATTTTAAAAGGAGTTAATCCCGGGATCACCGCAAGCGGAGCTAAACTTTACGGAGGATTTAAAGGCGATGTATCTGGAGCAGGCCTACCTATGAAATGGCAAGATGAACTATTAGCCTTACTTACAGGAACTAGAATTATAAGAATTGATGCCAAAAAAGATTTAAGTTGGCTAGCTTCTCAAGCAAATCGTCTAAACAGAGATGCGGATGAGACTAGTAAATTTTATAAGGCAAAAGGTTATATTGATCGTCCACCTTCTGTAATGGTTGATGAGTTTAATGCAATGCAAGAAAAAGCATTTAATATTCAAAGAGATTTTTATATCAAACTAAAAGATTTAATGATGTTAGATCTTGATGAAGATGATGTAAAAACAATTCTTAGAAAAGGTGGTATGAATAATAAATTAATTAATAATATTCTCGACGGAGAATTTACACCAATTAATTTTTCTGAACCTAGATTCGAAAGAAAAGTTGGGACGTTAGAAAATGTTGCTGAACAAAAAAGCAATCAGACAACAGGTTATGTTCTTGATGAAGACTTTGTTTATCCAAAGGATGAACTTAAAGATGTTATTGATGACTGGAAAGATAAAGAATTCTTTCCTGAGACCTACAACAAAGAAACTAAACAAATGGAAGGTGGATACAAGCCTGAAGAAGAAGGATACAAAAGAGATGAAAAAGGTAAATTCATAAGAGATGAGTTAGGTAGACCAGTAAAGGAACCAACGTTTTTAGATAAAGCCGTTCCTTTTCTTAAAGAAAAAGTTATGCCTTACGTTACTCCTTTTAGTAATCAAAGAAGCCAGACACCTTTACCTCCAACACCAGAAGTAGATGTTCGCCAAGTAGCTTCAGCTCAAAACATTTCTCCAAGAACAGGGTTGACGCACACTGAAAATGCGCTATTGTCGGATTCGGAAAAAGCTATGCGATTAAAACAAAGAGGACAGGCTTAATGGCTAAAGAACCTAAAACAGCTAGTGAACATATCATCGCCTTATACGGACATATCAAAGGTCTAAAGCGAGAAATATTTTCTATTAAACAAAATCACTTAAAACATATGCATGAAGATATTGACAAGCTACATGTTAAGATGGATCGATTTTTATACTGGCTTTTAGGTGGGCTTGGGGCTATTGTTTTAACTTTACTAGGAACTTTATAATGGAAAAGATAAAAACATTTTTCAAACGCAATATAAAACGTTACGAGTTAATCATTTTACTCATAATTCTTGTTGCAATTTACATAAAATAGATTATATTAGTCTTAAGGGTGCTTTAGGGGCCCTATTATTAACTGTCTAACAAAGGAGGTTACTATGACTGATCTAATAAACTTAAATAATTTCCTAAATAATGCAATCGGTTTTGAATCGTTCTTCGAACGTTTTAATCGTCTGCCTACTATCAACACAGGCTTTCCACATTATAACATAAAGAAAGCTGGAAAGGATAAGTACATTCTTGAAATGGCTGTAGCAGGTTATAAAAAATCTGATATTGAAGTCGAAGTCCAAGATGGAATCTTATCTATTGAAGGAGAAGGTCCTGAAGGCAAAGAAGACTTTGTCCACAAGGGTATAGCAACACGTTCGTTTAAAAGACAATTACAATTGTCTGAATACGTTGAATGTACAGGAGCTAGGTTGGAAGATGGAATGTTGAAAGTGGAATTAAATTACAATCCACCTGAAGATAAAAAGCCGAAAAAAATAACTGTAAAATAAGGGGTATCAAAAATTACAACGCGTCGCGCATATATCCTACATTTTAAGGGATTAAATCCAAGCTTTTAATTCCTCGCCCATAATTTCAGTGGCGATGTTTACTTTCTTGCGGAGGGACTTCACGATTTTTTCGTCGATAGTATCTTCCGCAAGGATATCAATATAAGTCATGGGTTTCTTTTGACCGATTCGATCAATTCTCGCTTCAGATTGTTGACGCTTTTCTAAATCATAACCATTAGAATAATAAATCATGGTGGACGCACCTGTAAGGGTAATTCCATATCCGCCAGTCTGTGGTGTACCTACTAAGAATCTTACTTTACTTTCTGGATTCTGTATTTCTTTAATAGCTTTCTGTCGGTCTTCTGTTTTTGTATCTCCATAGTAGGTCATCACAGACTCTGGATACCTTTCTTCAATAGACTCTACAATTGTGTCAATATCATGACGCCAGTGCGCCCAGATAATGGCCTTACCTTCCATCTCCTCAAGGACATTCATTAATTCTGTAATTCGATTATTCTTTATATTTTGTATGGAATCATCATCTGCTTTAAAATGCCCACAAGTAATTTGTTGTAATCTCATGAGTTGAGTAATGACATTCATCGTTGTTACCATTTTACCATTTAAAGTAGCAAGAGCTGTTTTTTTCATTTGTTCATAAACTCTCTTCTGTTCAGGTGTAAGCTGTATAACTCTTTTCATGTAGGTTTTTGGTGGAAGGTCCAAACAATCATCTTTTAAAACTCGATATGAAAAAGATTTCAAGGTATCTGCTAATTCAGAAAGATTCTTATAGCCCGTTACAACTTGAACGGATCTTCCACTAAAATTAGCAGTTCTTAGTTCTGCATATCTATTTCGAAACGCATAATAAGAAGTAAAATCTAATAAATAAGGATCTAAGAAGGCGCACTGTGTATATAAATCAAGAGGAGATTTAGTGACCGGGGATCCTGTCAAAATTCTTCGATATTTTCCTAATTTAGATAACTGAATAATATTTTTAGTTCTCTTAGCCTGTGGATTTTTAATCGTGGTTGATTCATCCACAGCAAATAAAGCTTTTTTGACGTTTAAAAACTGGTGAGCAAAATCAAGACCTTTTTTAGTTGATAAAGCTTCAACATTCATAATAAAAATTTGTAATTTCGTAAAATCAGGCTCAAAAAGAGCATCTAATTTAAGTTTTTGTTCTTTAGTGATTAAAGCTTTCCAAAGAACAACGTTTCTATCTATATGTTTAGGTAAATGTTCTGGTATCTCAGAGTCATACCAATTTTTGTAAACGCCTTTAGGTGCCACAATTAAAACACTATTGATTTTACCCTTATCAAAAAGCATAGCAACGTTATCTAGTAAAACTTTAGATTTACCAGTTCCCATCTCCATGAAATAGGCAAACACTTCCTTGTTCCAGGACATTTCAAGCGCTTTTAATTGATGCGCGTATGGTTTCGTTTTAAATTTATAATTCATTTTTACTTTCTATTGACATTATATATAGAATGTCCTATATAATGTCAAGAAAGCAATTATGGAAAAAGAAAGTATAGTTTATGTATTACAAGAGTTGCCTGGAACGAGCATCGGTCGTCCTAAGTTTAATATTATGGGAGCTCAAAAATATGGTAAACTAAAAGTTCTTTTAAAAGAAAATACACAAATCATTTTAAGTCCTGGTCCTGTAATATTTGAATTAAGAAGATTATTAAAAAATTACAACTCAAATGATTATTTATTATTATCAGGCGATCCTTCTGTTATTGGATTGGCATGTGCAATTGTATCTGATATAAATAATGGCAGATTTAATTTATTAAAATGGGACAGACAAGAGAAAGTGTATTATCCATTAGAAATAAACTTATATGAGAAAGGAACAATCGATGAATAACATTGATTTTGAGAAAGACCAGACAGAAGTTCTGGATAGAACAGAAAATATAAAATCTCTTGCAAACCAAGTGAAAAAATTGAGAGATTTAGAAGATGAAGTTAAAGCTGATGAGCAAGCTTTAAAAGATAAAGAAAAAGAAATTGAAAGAATTTCAGGAGAAGTTATCCCTACACTTTTAAGTGAAATGGGGTTATCATCTCTCAAACTAGCAGATGGATCTGCAGTTGATGTGAAACCGTATTATAGAGCATCGATCTTGATTAAAAATCAGGAAGTTGCATATAATTGGCTTCGTCAAAACGGCCTAGGCGATATTATTAAAAATGATGTCACCGTTTCCTTTGGAAGTGGCGAAGATAACAAGGCGGCAGAATATGCTAACCTTGCGAAGGGTCAAGGGTATCAACCGACACAAAAGTTGAAGGTTGAGCCCATGACTCTCAAAGCACTAGTCCGTGAGCGTATCGAAAATGGAAAAGATATGCCCATGGATATTTTTAACGTGTTCGTAGGAAACCGAACCAAACTAACAAGGAAACAATAAACATGAAACAAGAACAAGAAATCACGAAACGTGAAAATGCAGGTGCATTGTCTTCAAATATTTTTGAAGCTGATGCAGGTGCTGGCTCTCAGAATATAACGCAGGAAGATCTTGCGTTACCTTTCCTGAAAGTCTTAGGACAATTATCTCCGGAAGTTAATAAACAGAACGCTAAGTTTATTAATGGAGCAGAACCTGGAATGATTGTAAACAGCGTAACCAAAGAAATTTATGATGGAAAAAAGGGTATAGAAGTTATACCTGTCCATTATGAACGACAATATGTCGAATGGCAAGACAGAGGTGCATCTAGTACGGGCGCTCCTGTAGCAATCCATAAAGCGGATAGCGACATATTAAGCAAAGCAACTCGTGACAAAAATTGGAAGGATAGATTACCTAATGGTAATTATCTGGAAAATACGGCGAATCACTTTGTTATTCTTTTGGGAAAAAGTCCATCAACAGCATTGATTTCTATGAAGGCTACTCAATTAAAAGTGAGTAAGAACTGGAACTCATTAATGCTGGGGCTTAAAATGCAAGGCAAGAACGGATTGTTCACGCCGCCTACATATAGCCATATTTATAATCTAAAAACTGTTCAAATGTCTAATGACAAAGGAACATGGTTTGGATGGGATGTGTCTAGAGTTGGGCCAGTTTCAGATAAAAATGTTTATCAAATAGCTAAAAACTTTGCTGAAAAAAATGTCAAAGGTTTAGTAAACGTTAAACACGGAACTGAAGAAACCGAATCGAAATCACCTTATTAAAGATTTCTTTTGCAGAGGAATAAGGGGCGGAAGCGGGAGACTTAATCCGCCCCGTTAATAATATGAATGTAGAACGATTTAGAAAGATATTTGTAGGATTAGAAGAAAGATTTGGCTACCACATAGCTGATTACGAATCTAATAATGATACAAAAAAATCAGGAGTATCTAGAACTTCTGATTACCCTCATACACTTCAAATGTGGGAAGCACATTTGGAAGGTAAAAAATTTGACGTCGTTGTCAAAGGAAGAACAATCAAAGCAGATAGTTTAGGAATATGTCCAATAAACAGAGAAAGTAAATGTCATTGGGGAGCTATTGATCTTGATAACTATAAACCTGACTTAAAAGAATTATTTAAAAAAATAAAAAGTATTAATGTTCCCTTAATACCTATCAGATCTAAAAGTGGCGGAATACATCTTTATGCGTTTTTAAAGAATCCTGTTTCTGCTCTTTTGATGAGAGAAAAATTACACTCTATCAAGCACATTTTTGGCGTAGAAAAACCAGACAGAATATTTCCAGTTCAAAAATATCTAGATTTAGACAAGGGATCCGCAGGAAGTTGGATTAACCTTCCTTATCATAATTGTGAAAAAACAGAACGATATATGATTAAAGAAGATGGGAGTAAAGCTAGTCTAGAAGAATTTTTTAAAAAACATGAAGAAAGTTTAATAACTATAGAGCAATTAAAAAAACTAACTTGTGTGCTGGAAAATGAGTGGTTTAAAGACGGACCTCCTTGTTTTCAAACATTAGCTAGTTTTGGAATTGAAAAAGGAGACAGAAGTGAAGTTTTACTAGACATGACTCGATACTTAAAAATGAAGTATCCAAACGATTGGGAAAATAAGGTATCGGAATATAATATAAAATTTTTTGAACCTAAAGGCACAGGTTTATCGTACAAGGAAGTTCAATCAACAATAGGCTCCCGAAACAAAAAAGATTATCCGTATCGATGCAATTCGGAACATTTAAGTAAGTTCTGTAATAAAGGCCAATGTATTCTTAGAAAATATGGAGTTAAGTCTTTAAAAGGATTACGAAGCACGCCTCTCGGACCTTTGTCTTACATCCGATCAACGCCTAGGCAATGGTTTCTTGGTTTTGATGGAATAGAGGTAAGATTAACTTCTAGAGAATTAACCGATCAACATTTAGCAAGAGTAGCAGCTACAGAACAAACAGGCAAAACTCCGCCTAAAATGAAAACAACAGATTGGGACTCAGCTGTCATGGAATTACAGGATAGGGCTACAGGAGAAGATGCACCCGAAGAAAGTACTCCAATGTTTAAACTAAAAGAAAACATAAAAACATTTTGTTTTCAAGCGAGAAGGACGGAAGATAGAACAAGAGTTGATAGAATTCCCTTTCACGATAAAAAGACTAACAAAATACATTTTACATTTGATACTTTTTACAGCTACATAACGGACACTAAGAAATGGAAATTTGCAGAGCACGTAACGCATACTTACTTAAAAAAGATTAAAGGTCTATCAAGAGGAAAACTTCATATACAAGAAAATGTAAAGAGAAACGTTTACACAATAGATGAAAAAATTTTTATTGAAGAAGATTTTAAACATGAAAAAATTACTTTTGCAAACAAGAAAGAGGTTATGTGAAGTTTAAGATTCCTTCCTATTATCACGTGACTAAAATATTTGGACCTCCAGGCACAGGTAAAACTCACACTATACTAAAAATTTTAAAAGAAAAGCTAGATTATGGATACGCAAAAGAAGATGTACTTTTAGTAGGTTATTCAAGAGCTACCGCACAAAATTTGAAAGAAAGATGTAAAAAAGATTTAAATTTTACAGATGAAGAACTAGAGCCCATACAAACTTTACACGCAATGTGTAAGCATGCACTGCCCAAGCCAGAACCAACTTTATTTTCAAAAAACGATAAAGAAAACTTTTATAGAGCTATAAATGTACCTAAATCAGAATGGTGGCCAAAAGATCGGTACAAAAAAATTGAAGATGAAATGGATGATGATGAAGAGGAAGATCACACTATTTTGAAAAAAAAGTTGGAGCTTATAAATAAAGGTAGATCATATTATCATGCGGGGGATACTTGGGAATCTATTCGTTATTATTTTGATGAAAAACAAGAAGATTATTCTTACGGGAATATTGAAAGAAGAGACTTAGAATTTACTTACGACGCATATCGTGATTTTAAAGAAGCATACAGTATTATGGACTTTACAGACATGCTGACCTTATCTTTAAAACCAGAAGTTACATTTAAAAAATATAAAATTGTTTTTGTAGATGAATGTCAGGATTTAAACCCTTTAATGTGGAAAGTAATTAATAAAATTATAGATAAACAAGGAGATGTGTATTTAGCAGGGGATGATGACCAATCTATATTTGGTTTTAATTGTGGTACACCAGAATTGTTTCTAAACTATGCATCACACAAAGAAAAAATATTGGATAGATCTTATAGATTACCTAAAAAGATATTGGATTTTTCACAAAAAATTATAAATTATATTGGTCCAAGATTTAGAAAAGAAAAAGTGTTTGGTCCAAAAATAGAAAACGGAAAGGAAGTTCAAGGAAATATAATAGAGTTAGGAAATGATCTTTATTCTGTACTGGGTATGGTAGAAGAAGACGACTGGATCATGTGCGCAAGAACTACTACAAAAACTTTTAATTACAAAAAAATGTTAATGGAAAGTAATATACTTTGGAAAACAAAAGCAAAAACTGGTTCTGCAAATTCTTATAATTATTCTATTAAACAAAAAGTTAGAGATATTTTGAACCTTTGGGAAAAATTAAAAAAGAATGAAAAACTAGACGGCAGACAAATTTGTAAATTAATTCAGGAAATTAAAGCCAAGTATCTTAACATACCGAAAAGTAAACATAAACCAGAAAAAAGTGATTTATTTTTGTCGGATAATTTCTATGATTATAAGGACTTAGTTAGTAGAAAAGTTTTTAAGGATGAATTTAATATAGAAAAAGAATGGTTTGATTATTTAAGATTTGGTAAAGACGATGTTCAAAATCAAACTTATGTTTTAAATGGTCAAGAAATATCTTTATTTTTAGATACAGATGAAGCTCACGATTATATAGTTGAAGTCTATAAAAAAGATAAAACTTTAATGGACACAAAAATTTTAATTGGAACAATACATTCTATAAAAGGTCTAGAAGCAAAAAATGTTATAGTATGTGATGTTTGGAGCAGTCTTTGCTACAAAAATTTTAGAGAAAAAACACCAGAATTTAGACGAGAAGAAATACGCTGTGCCTATGTTGCTGTTACCCGATCATCAAAAAACTTATATATGTACAGACCACATCCACGTGTAAGAATAGGAGAAAGGTCTTTTGAAATATTGGAAGTATAATGAGTGAAAATGACTTTTACAGATTTATCATGAGAATGGAAAGAGAGGTATGGGAAGAGTATGAGCGCTTACAATAAACAAATCGGCGGAAAACACTATCAGAATTTTTCGATTCAGCCAAGTAAATTTGTGATTGAGAACAAGTTGCTTTTTCCAGAGGGATGCGCTATAAAATATATCTGTCGACATCAAAATAAAGGAGGAAAGGAAGATTTGTTGAAAGCTATCCATTTTATAGAAATGATTATTGAGAGAGATTATCCACCCGAAGAAAAATCAAAAGAAGTTAAACCTACTGATAAACCTAATTCCTGGGGGATATTAAAATAATGCAGCGTCCTCTGTTTAAACCTCAAACCGAATGGGTTCATCCCAACGTTTTTCCGGACTTATCAGAACACGATGAAATTGCAATAGACTTAGAAACCAAAGATCCTAACCTAATGAAAATGGGTCCTGGAACTTTCAGAGAAGATGGAGAAGTTGTAGGTATTGCTGTCGCTGTTTCAAATTGGAGTGGTTATTATCCAATAGCTCATGAAGGCGGGGGTAATATGGACAGGAAAAAAGTTTTATCTTGGTTTAAAACGATTCTAAACTACCCTTCTATAAAAATTTTTCACAATGCTATGTATGACGTCTGCTGGATTCAAAGTCTAGGATTAAAAATAAATGGTGAAATTGTTGATACCATGATTGCAACATCTTTGGTTGATGAAAATAGAATGAGATATGATTTAAATAGCGTCTCTAAACAGTACGTAGGTATCGGAAAAAATGAAACTGCATTGCAAGAAGCAGCCATAGCCTGGGGAATAGATCCAAAAGCAGAAATGTATAAACTTCCGGCTATGTATGTTGGAGAATACGCAGAGAAAGATGCTGAAATTACACTGGCTTTATGGCAAGAGCTTAAAAAAGAAATAGGATATCAGGATCTGCACGCTATTTTTCAATTAGAAACTTCCCTGTTTCCTTGTTTAGTAGCAATGAAATCAAAAGGAGTAAGAATAGATTTGGAGCATGCTGAAGCAGTGAAAAAAAATCTTATAAAAATAGAAAACAAGATGATACAAGGTATAAAAGATGAAATAGGATTTGCTCCTGATCTTTGGGCTGCGAGAAGTGTCGAAAAAGTTTTTAAACATCTAAAGTTACCTTACCCAAAAACAGAAAAAACGGGTGCACCTAGTTTTACTAAAAATTGGTTAAAAAATCACAGCAACTATGTAATTAATTTAATTAGTAATGCTAGACAAGCAAACAAAGCTAGAACTACCTTTATAGAATCGATCTTTAGATATGTTCACAAAGGTAGAATACACGCTGACATAAATCAATTAAGATCAGAATTTGGCGGAACGGTGACAGGAAGATTTTCAATGACCCATCCAAATTTACAACAAATACCTAGAACAGGGAGTGATATGGGAAACCAATTAAGAGCTTTATTTGTGCCCGAGGAAGGGCATACGTGGGGTTGCTTCGACTACTCTCAACAAGAACCTAGGTTGGTGGTACATTATGCATGTTTAACCGGTTTACCAGGAGCTGAAGAATTTAAAGAAAATTACAAAGATGGAAATGCAGATTTTCACACTATTGTAGCCGATATGGCAAACATACCACGTGACCAGGCGAAAACAATTAATTTAGGTAAATTTTATGGTATGGGTAAAAATAAATTAAAAGGAGAGTTGGGGGTAGAAGATAGTAAGGCAGAAGAAATAATAAAAAAATATGATGCAAGAGTTCCTTTTGTAAAACAACTTATGAATCATGCTACAGACAGAGCGGAAAGAAGAGGTCAAATAAGAACTTTGCTAGGTAGACTTTGTCGTTTTAACAAATGGGAACCTAGTCAATTTGGTATCCATAAAGCATTGTCTCATGAAGAAGCACTCTTGGAACACGGACCAGGGATCAAGAGAGCTTTTACCTATAAAGCTCTTAATAAACTTATACAAGGATCTGCGGCTGATATGATAAAAAAAGCAATGTTAGATCTATACAAAGAAAATATAATACCTTTAATTCAAATTCATGATGAATTAAATATTTCTGTTGAAAATGAGAATCAGGCAAAAAAAGTGATTCAGATCATGGAAGAAGCTGTCCAACTTGAAGTGCCTAATAAAGTTGATTATGAATATGGAAAACATTGGGGGGCGATTGAGTAGAATTGAAGAGCTTTTATCCATAAGAAATGAAGATAATAAAATTGAAATTGACGCAGAAATATATATTATACTTATCTCAAAAATAGGAGGAAACTATGGAAATGATAAAAGAAGCAATTGAACACATGTGGAAAGATCACAGAAAAGTTGTGATCGGTGCAGGTGTTGTACTTGTGATTTTAATAATCGCAGCACTTTAAGGATTTTATGTTAAATGGCATATCTAAA
>VTLG01006900.1_pt1 | contig 18165 bp, 25 predicted proteins | sample 4694571 | NCBI WGS metagenome assembly VTLG01 (sample SAMN12604809, study PRJNA352737) | marine metagenome | biome: ENVO:00000447; feature: ENVO:00000209|ENVO:00000569|ENVO:01000036; material: ENVO:00002151; isolation source: viral sequences binned using virsorter ... | reverse complement strand
AAACCTCTAGGATATCAGAAGCGTTGATTGCACCCGTCGCAGTAATGTTTGTGGCGTTGGTCGAGATGTTTGACGTATTGGTCGAGATGTTTGAGGTGTTCGTCGAGATGTTTGACGTATTGGTCGAGATGTTTGAGGTGTTTGTCGAAATGTTGCTCGTGTTCGTAGCAACGTCTCCAGAAACCTCTAGGATGTCAGCAGCGTTGATCGCACCCGTATCAGCAATATTATTAGTGATACCCGCCACAACCCCAGAGACCTCTAGGATATCAGTAGCGTTAATCTCACCCGTCGCTGTGATATTTGTAGCGTTGGTGGAGATGTTCGACGTGTTGGTCGAGATATCCGAGGTGTTGGTCGAGATGTTCGAGGTGTTCGTCGAAATGTTGCTGGTGTTCGTCGAAATGTTGCTGGTGTTTGTAGCAACATCTCCAGAAACCTCTAGGATGTCAGCAGCGTTGATCGCACCCGTCTCAGCAATATTGTTAGTGATACCCGCCACAACCCCAGAAACCTCTAGGATATCAGTAGCGTTAATCTCACCCGTCGCAGTAATGTTTGTGGCGTTGGTCGAGATGTTTGACGTATTGGTCGAGATACTACTAGTGTTTGTCGAGATGTTTGAGGTGTTTGTCGAAATGTTGCTCGTGTTCGTAGCAACGTCTCCAGAAACCTCTAGGATGTCAGCAGCGTTAATCTCACCCGTCGCTGTGATATTTGTAGCGTTGGTGGAGATGTTTGACGTATTGGTGGAGATGCTACTAGTATTAGCTGTAATAGCCGCAGCATTAGTTGCACCTGTTGCAGCAATGTTCGTAGTGTTAGTTGCAATACTCGACGTATTCGTCGAAATGTTACTAGCATTAGTTGCTGTCAATCCAGAGACAGTGTCTATATCAGCTGTCGGAGAAGTGCTCTGAGTGGTTCCGTCATTAAAAGTAATACTTGTACTATCTAAAAGAAGTGTTCCAGTTCCTACTCTTAGATAATCAAAAGATCCAGTACCCGATACATGTAATTGATATTCAGGATCAATCCCAATTCCTACATAATTACCAGAAGTTCTACTAACAACCTTATCAGCAGAATATGTAATAAAAACCGTCGCACCGCCGCCCAAGTTTATTTTGCTATCGTCGCTATTTGAACTGGAAAAAACTTCCGCTCTAGACAGAGTATTTCCAGCACTAGTATACGTACCGATTCCAATTTCAAAATCATTGTTTTCAGTAATAGTATAATAAGTAGAATTTCCATTACCAATTCCCGAAATAGCTACAAAGCCATCTACGGCACCGCCAAGCGTTATAGAGCCAGATCCCGTAGTAGTAGTAGTTTCCTTCGCGCGATCTAGAAATCTAATGGGAGGGTGCGACATTTTTATTTATTCCATATTTTTTAAGGATTATCAGGATCAACAACAGAAGGTGGAGCTGGAACGTTACTAGCTGCGTCTTCTTTAGCTTTTTTTACCTCATAAGCATGAGTATTATTAATTAAATAATCTCTAGTCATTCTATTAGCAAATTGATGCGTCGTCTCCGGGTTTGGAATAGTTGGAGGAACATCAGGATCTGGAGGATCTAACATAGGATCAAAATCAGGATTAGGTATTATAGCCTGATACCTGTAATTAACACACATTGCTGTAATAACACGATCCACAGCGTCATTGGCAATTTCTACACAAAATGTTGCCATTATATAAGCTCCTAAAAAGAAAGCCAGTGGCAGCGTGTGCCACCACCGGCTCTATAGATAATCGTTCGCAAACAATATTAGAATGCGCCCAAGAGGACCCTTCTAGTATCGAGTGCAGCAAAGCCATGCTCAGCCCAACCGTACATTCCAGCGCGTCGTTGACGATGAAGCGTATCATCTTCAAAGACCTGAACCGGAGCGCGCACGGGCATAACAAAGCTATCTCTATTTCTCAAATCCAGCCCAACCACAATCTCGTTCTTACCTGCTGGCATAGTACCACTCAGGTCAGTTGTGTAGAAGTTCTGGTATTCTTGACCTTCACCAAGCTCATCGAGCGTGTGAAGATTGACTTGGAAGATTCGCACAAGCAAACCACCTTCGCCAACGATGAGATCACGACGTGTAATGGGATCAACTTCGTCAACACCCCAGTTACGAATGTCTTCATGGCCTTCAGGACTGATATAGAGATCAGTTAGCTCACCACGATGAACCGAAGTAGAGTTGCCGCCACCATTACGACGCATAACAACTTTCAACAACGACACAAGTCGTTTACTGAACATGCCGCTAGAAGCATCGCCATCATAAATCAAGATATTGCGATCTGCACCAGCCGATAGCAATGTGTGCCATCCGTCGTCATTCATCTTCTTGACAAATTGACCCTGGAGAACTTCCATTGCACGACCAACCACATCCCAACGGGCATCGCGAGCGTACTTAAGCAACCAGTCAATGGAAGCGCCAACATCATATGTTGGAACCATGACGTAATCGCCTTCAACGTGCCGCTCTGGAATACGACCGTGATTAGGAATGGTAAAGGCCACGAATTCCTTCTCCGTACCAGGAGCGAGGAAATCGAGGGGAAATTCAGCGGTAGCGCCGGGTTGCAAATTAATGGCTTCAAAAATATCACCAAGAATATTACCACTCATAACGCCTTGACGAAGAGGAAGCTCAAGAGCTTTTGCCAATTCGGACGTAGCCACAAGAGACTCTTCTCTTTGCAAAGAACCGGCTCTCGACAAGAGCTGATTCATTTCGGGGGTAGGTTCAAAAAACTTTTTGCTCATTCTAGTATCTCCTAATATGTTATTTTATTTATACAATGTTAATCTGAAGCTTAGCGTAACCGTCAGAATCTTTCTTAGACAACCAACGACCAACCTGCGCGCTGTGACTACTAGCTGTAGCAGAGCAGAATGAACCGCCCGGCACAAAGTGAGCAGCCTCACCCAGCGTAATAGACCCAGAAATCTGATCAGTAACAACAAATCCAGCTCGAAGCAATAGAACCTTGCCACCCTTTTGCATCTCATCTTGGTCATAATTAATATGTTGCCTAGTGAGATCCAAATTCACCATATCATTCAATAGAAGACCCACAGGCTTATCAGAAAGAGCAGACGCAACTTTGACAGCCGCTTGTGACTGATCCATCGCCGCTCCAGAACCTTGGGTACTGGCCACACACATAAGGCCACGCTCAGCTACTTCGTCCATGAAAAAGCTAAGATCTGTTAAAAATTCATTTCTAGTCGGTCTCAATGCCATTTTTTTATCTCCTGACTATTTTTAAGATTATTTGTTTAGAATATGATTATTAACCCAATCTTTAAGACCGGCACGTACAGTGTCAATCTCTTCAGCATGGGCTTCTTCAGTGTCAGCTTCAACAGACAAGTCGACAAACTCTTCTGCTTCTGCGGTTTCAAGAACTTCTTCATCGGAAGCTATAGCTTCTTCTTCAACTTCTTCTTCAACTTGCGCTTCAGTTTCTTCAGCTTTAACTTCTTCTTCAACTTCTTCGGGTTTAACAGAAGCAACTGTTTCAACCATCACGGAAAATTGATCGTCAGTTAAAGAATCAAAAATCTCCATTTTAGCTTCAGCGTCTTCTTCGCTAAGACCAGCGCCGACCAAAGCCGCCACTCGCTTCTCAATTTTTTGCTGATGCTCAATATCTTGAAGCTCGGATTGGGCTTTTGCCAAATCTTCTGTCGCTTCAGTCAATTGTGTCTGAAGACTTTGCGTCTCTTCAGTTTTAGAGGCCACAACCTCTTCACTAGCCTTGAGATCTACAGCAAGAGATTGCAGATTGTCTGTCAACTCTTTAATTTGTACATCATATTTCTCAAGATTCGCTTTTGAAAGCTTATCGGTTAGCTCTTTATTATCTGCTTGTACAGCAGCTAAAGCTTCCTTAAGCTCTTTGACTTGATCGTTCAACAGATCAGTGCTCATATTACTCTCCTTCAAAACAATAGATTGATTTTTCTTTTCTACTGATATAGTTACACCATTATTAGTAGAAAACAAGTTTTTAGACGAAATAGAAACGTTGTCAAACTCAGTAAGTTTGTTTTTATCAAAAATAATACTATCGGGATTAGCGGGCTTGTTAACAAATCCTTTACCACTAAATACAATGTTTCTCAACAGTCTGCCTATTTTATGATCCTCGTATCCTCCTTTTCCTCCATAAGCCCTCAAGTGTTTTGTAAGAAAAGCGGTTTCATCATTGCGAGCCAAAATATGTCTATCACCACCTGGATCTACGACCGCATAATCAAATCCATTAAATAAACATTCCATAGATACAAATTTATTACCTGCTTCAATTTCTTTAATCAAATTCTCAGCTCTAGTTTGATAAGCTGGATCTTGCCACTGCCTATAAATAACAGAGGCCACTAATATATGATAATAATCAGGCAGGCTATCAGATTGGATATGTTTGTCAATAACTTTCATATTTTTGTCAACCGACCAGTTATCAACAATACCTCCCACGATTTGTCGTTCATCATGTTCTAAATTCGCGGGTTTATACTTCGGGGTATTTTGAGCGGCCCAAACTTCTGCTTTATCAAAAACATCGTCATTTTTATTCCATGAGGTTGTAACCAAAATAGAATAAACATGATAAATATCTTTGTCATCCATAGCTGCCGTTGATATCGAAAGATTATCAAAGGCTTGTGCTAGATCTTGCTTTTCATCCAATAAGATAGGAGATTCATAAGCAATAGAAGATTGGGTTTTAATTTGATGCTCTAACCCGGCCTCTTTTTCGGCAGCAAATACTTGCATCTTTGTCTCCATTACCTTGTTTTATAATCAGCATAAAAGGAGGCTCTAATACCTCGAATTTCTTCTATACTTAATTTTCTTTGAATATTTTCAGAAGCGGACTGTATCCATTCCCTACATTCTCTATGTACACCATCTGGCAACTTTTCCTCTAATCCTGCCAAAACATTTTCGTCCGACAGGTCTTGAAGGCATTCTAAATTACACAGAACCTCGAATTTTATATCTTCTGTTTGTTCAAATTCCTTAGCTGTCAAACTCCTCATATTCTTTTTACTGAAATGTTTAAGTAACCCAGGATTAAGTACCTTAGATACTTTGGACTGAGCATCTTTTGCCCATAATTCAATAGAAGCCTTATTTCTAGGTTTAAATGTTCGAGGCTTTCGACCGTTCTGATCCCTCGTATTCTGGGGCCTTCCGGGCGTTCCAGGAGCATCAGGAGCCTGCTGTCTAGGAGCATTTCTCTTACTTTGTTTATTTCTCATTTCCAAGGCAGAATTATCACCTTTCTGCTTATCTTGTAGTTCTACTCCAACTTGAGTAGGAGATACAACCCCAGTTTGCAAAGCAATCTTCTCCAAGCCATAGTCTTTGTCTACGGCATGATAGGGACTAATTTTCTCCATATCTTTTCTAATTCTAGTTCTTTCCTCTTCTACTACTCGTCGCCTTTCAATATCAGGCTTAGCCTTAATATGACGCTGAACAAACTCGTCGCTAACAATATTTCTGTCTGCCATTCCCACAAGTAAGTTAGTCATAGCGGCCGGATCGTCTAAATACATATAATCAAATTCAACCTGAGCCGGGAATCTAAATCCCATGGATTTTCTAACAATATTTAATTGTTCATTCCAAAACTCTAAAACAATACCTCTAATGTAATTTAAACGTTCAGTTAAAGTTTTCAAAGAAATAAAGTTATTAGTAGTTCCAGTAGCGCCAAATGTCCCCGTCAACGTAGGAGGAATACCCAAGCACGCATAGATAGCCATAAGAGTAGGACGATACTTTTCTTCTCCTAGAAACCTTTGTACATCAGTTCCTGTTTCAATTAATTCAATGTCAGGACCCCACACCATATCTATAGTTCCACCCCCCACATTAGATCCTAAGATCTCTTGAAGCGTAGAAGATGCAGTAGGAGTAGGAGCAAGCTTGTGTTCTAAGCTACCGAGCTTCCAAACTCGAATCTTAGAGATAGCACCATCCAAAGCAGCCTTATCAGCTAACTTTAATCTATCATACAAGATAAGATCGTTAAAACAAGCATAGGTCATAGGATCGGCCCACTCTTGCCAATCATCTTTTTTATAGTAATACATAAATGTTTTATCTGAAGGAAGAATTACTTTTTTACTTCCTACAGCTGCTTCTAGAATCTCATCAGGAATATCAGCTACAATACTTCTTTCTACACTGTCTTGACTATTTTGCAACTGACGAATCTGTTGAGCCAAGCGACGAGGTAAAGCTATTGCATATTGTTTATTTCCTGTTAATGTAGATATAGGACCTCCCACTATTTCAATAGCTAGAGGATCAAGAAAATGGTACTGCCAAGGGATTTCTCCTTTTTGAAAGTCATCGGTCTTTAAGATGGCTGGCATATCAGGAGATGCTAATGATTTTTGCATCTGTAATCTTTTAGCTTTGTTGACCTTAGCAGTCTTCATGCGAATAGGAACATTTGCTTCACGAAGAAGCAGGTTACACAGTCTTTCAGAAACTTCTTTTCCTTTAACGCGAACAAACCAATCGTTATAAAATTTTTCTACCCTATGATTCTGATGAACTAAGCGTACACCTTGGCAAGCGAAATCTCCCATTAGGTCTATAGCATTTCTAATAAGGCCAATTCTACGATAAGCTAAACGGGCAAAAGCAATAATCTCTTTAGGAGCAGTAGGAACTGCCTGATCGGGTCGAAACCAGTCAAAATCAGCCTGTCTTAAACCGGGTCTTCCACTTAAAGAACTGGTTAAGTCTGAAAAGTCTCTAGTTCTAGAAGAATAGCTTCCATAGGTAGCAGTAGCCGACTCTTGAATAGACTGGGTATAGGCAGCAAGAGCAGATGTTCTTTCTGCTTTATTTTCCCAGCTCATGTAAGCAGCTTCTTTTCCTGTAACAGGTGTTCCCGTAGGTCGTTTTGCTTTAGACACTATTTAAACCTTTATAGAGAGAAGAGTAACAATACCTATTATCTTGTACACCAATACATATTAATTTCTGCGAACAGCAAAACATGTATTCTTGTTTAAGTTATCAGCCCAAGATTGTCCCATATACATCTGACCCTCTGGCAATGGTTTGCTGGGAGAGCCCGGAACCACGACTTGACCAATAGTTCCATAAATCGGAGGAGGAAGCTCCCGATGTATAGTACGGGCTATCATATTAGCAATAACAATGGCACTATACCTATCTTTTCTCATCCGTCCTTTTCTTCCCGTTTTGATTTTAATCTCGGGAGTATCAAACTTTTCACGTCCACCAGCCGTAACCGACATCACCACAGTGACTAGTTCATTTTTTAGCTCTTCAATCTCCATTACACAGTCTTCCAAGGTATCGTACAATCTAAGAGCATAAGAGTCTCCTACCTTGTCCTTTAATTGACTAAACGCTATTTTATCCTTCTCTGTCATAAGACTCAAGGTTAAAGTATCAAATCTCGGAAATAAAAGCACTTTATCCTCCATGTCCTTTCTCATTCCATGATTAGCTTGAGATGTCCATTCCGCCTTGGCAAAGTTGATTAACTCTAAAATATGATCACCCGCAATATGATCGGTATCTTTTTCCTTTTCTTCTATAATGGGTAAGATGGGCCTTTCCCCTGGCTGTAACTTATCTATATCCCGCAGGGCTTCCGCGATAGTATATCCACCACCTTGGGAATCTATTCCAATTCTTACACATGGAAAAGCTTTTTGAAGATCTCTAATTTTTCTAGCACAGAAACTGTAATAATCATGAGCATTAGTCAATCCAATATTTTTTCTGCTTTGAAAATCTTTTTTATTTGTTGTCCACGAATACACCACTCTCTGATGTTCTGGATGCACTTCAAGTACTATAATAGCAAAATTATCTTGTTCAGAAGCTGGATCAATGCCAAAAATGTATTGTGAATCATGAGACCCTCGCGTAATGGCATCAAAGGGCGTGGGGCACCAATGAGGCCATCCACTTTTTTCACAGTTTCTATCATGTGCTACACATGATTCAATTAAGCTTCTCTTGAAGAAGCCTTGACTGTCCGCCGTAAAGCAAGCGCCATATTCCATTTGGTAAATGCCGTTATGCATCGTAGCTCTGGCTCGTGCAACTTGTTGATCATCCATGAAACCTTCAGGTATAAGCTCATAAGGAACTCTAACAATAGAAAAGGCTTTCCAATTTAACCTCTTCATATAGTCGGGAACTTTGTCCATACTCTCGTCGCCAGAATCCTCAGCTGCCTTTTTAAAATCCCCATGACTCTTGATGGTAGATTTATATTTTTTCCAGTAAGATGAGAAATGCTCAAAATCATATCCACAAGTTCCAGAAATAATAGACTGATTACTATGTCTATCTTGATAGCTCGACTCCATGTTTTCGCTCCATTCTCCTTTTTCTTGCATTCTCTTTCGCTTAGCTGCTTCTTTGACATTGCCTGTAGGGTCGCTAGACACCGCTGTAAAGCCAGCTACCACTGTTTCATAAATATCTACAGGAATACTATTAAATTCGTCAGCAATAATAGTATGGGCGCGTAAACCTCTAATCTTACTACCATCACCTAAAGGAACCGCCATCGCCCAACTTTCATTAACTCTCATAGTACATCTGTCTACGTCTCGCCGGGGACCACTATTATCACCACATATACTACGTAAGAGAGGTGCATGCTTCCAAATAGTATCCATATATTCAAAAATTACTTTAGACTGTCTAAAGGCTGCTCCCACGATAACAATCTTAGTTCCAGGAACGAGAGCGCATCTTAATAGACCGTATACGGCTAAAAGAAAAGATTTGCCAAATCCACGGCTGGCAATATACATAGGAAAAGCTTTAGTCCACAATTCCCTTAAGACTACGACCTGTTCTGGTAAAAGTTCTATATTAAGAAGTTTTTTAACAGTCCACTGGAAGTAGCGAGGATCTCGCATAATTTTTATAACATATAGATGAAAATTGTTTTTTTGATCATCTGTAAGATTCGTAAAGGGATTTTCTATGTCCTTAATGTCTTCTTTATTTAAGCCAAGCCAAGCATGTTCATAAGATTCAACATCATACATGATATTCATTAACCTTCTTTAAAATACGTAAGGCCATTTCCTCAGCTCTTATTTTATCACCACAGGCTATTACATGAATTCCCTTCTCTATTTGCATACTAAATAAAACACTAAGGATATATTGAGACTTAATACGCAAGGTCTTCCAGCGAGCGGGAGGAATTCCAGATCCTGAGGGATATCTTTCTATATCTCTCCAATCAAACTCTAATAGTAGAAAAGCATAGGGAAACTCAGTCATAGCTTCTAATTCTCTATGAAACCTTTTCTCTCCGCAGTTCTTGGCAATTTCAGAAACAGACTCCTTACGCTCTATACAAACAATCTCTTCTCTCCCCTTTATGCTGTAATCGCCCACGTCTAGTTTTTTAACTTCCGTCCCTGTACAATGGGAGCTTTCGTCAAACCACCAACCGTGGCCTTTCTTTTCTCTGGTATCTCGAATTACAGTAAATTTACTCATTGTATCTCTTAATTTTATTAAGCATCTGCCATTCTAATATTTTATAAAAAAACTCTTCGTAATTTTCTTCACTGCCTTTTATTTTTTTATGACACTCTTTACAAAGAGTAATACCGTTAGCTAAAGCATATCTTGACGAAGGATGGTCAGACCACTTCTTTATATGATGAATCTCTAATTTTCGTTTATTCCTACACTTACATCCAGGCCACTGACATGATCCTCCATCTCTTGCTCGTACTTCCTCTCGCCACTTCGCATATGCAGGACTATGCCAATCTCGTTTGAACACTTAAATCTCCCCATACCATTCGCTGCACTAATTCTTCAAAACTAATTTTAGGTTTCCATCCTAACATCTCATTAGCTTTTTCTGGAATGCCGTTCAGAAAGTCCACTTCAGCTGGACGATAGAATTTAGGGTCAATAACTATAAAGGGTTCAAAGCTATCAATCGCAATTTCTTTAAATGCCAATTCTAAGAAATCTTTTACTGAATGTGTTTCGCCAGTAGCAATGACATAGTCATCACCACCTGATTCCTGCATCATTAACCACATTGCTTCAACATAGTCTTTAGCGTGACCCCAATCTCGATAAGATTCAATATTGCCAAGTCTAAGCTTAGGAAACTGTCCGGTTTTAGAATAAATCGAATCAGTATCAAAAGTAAGCTTATCAGCGGTAATAATTTCTGGTTGCAACTCCAACCACCGTTTAAAGTTACCAATCCACTTAGTAATCTTTCTTGTTACAAAATTCTCGCCACGCCGCTCACTTTCATGATTAAACAAAATACCACAACATCCAAAAATATCATAAGCCTCTCTATAAATGCGCACGGCATGATGTGCAGACAGTTTTGCAATTGCATAGGGTGATTGAGGCTCAAAGGGCGTTTCCTCATCTTGAAACTTTATCCACTCTACTGAATCGCTAACTTTCTTATCTGCTTTCAGATTGTACGCCTTTCCAAACATTTCGCTTGTAGAAGCCTGATAAAATTTGCTATCGGGTGAATAACGCCGAATAGCCTCTAAAAAATTCATAGGGCCGATGGCGTTCACTTGGAAGGTATAGTCAGGCTGCTGGAAAGAAGTGCCAACATGAGACTGTGCTGCAAGATTATAAATCTCATTAGGTTTATATTTATCTACAATGCTATATACTGAACCAGAGTCTGAAATTTCAAACTCGTCCATCTTAAATCGTTTATGATGTAAAACGTGGGACAATCGATCATACTGCTCTACGCTTGTACGTCTTTTTAATCCCGTAACGCCATAGCCCTTCTCCAGTAGAGATTCTGCTAAGTAAGATCCATCCTGTCCCGTAATGCCAGTAATTAACGCTGTTTTACTCATCAGGTTCCTCTTCTATTAAAGTATCCGCATTTAATATGGGTTGATCCACAATCCCATCTTCATAAGCATGGTATTCAGACAGACGGTCCATAGCCTTGTCTGCCGCCACTCTATGCACTTCCATATCATAGCCTTCAGCTTTCTTTAGACCATCGTCGTCCAACTGACGCAACCATGAAGAAAAGTTAGTCTTGGCATCATCTGCCTTTCTTTTACGCTGTTCTCTCGTACCCTTGAGGTCTTTGAGAAGCCTTTCCTTTTTCGTAAGCAATTTCTCATGTTCGTTGATATAGGCAGACTTAGAAGAGATGGCCCCACCCAACTGCGTCTGAAAGGAAGCAATAGCCGTCATATCTTGCATATCAAGAGGTTTCGACATTTCGTCCTCGATAAGGCCATTTAGTCGCGCAATGTTACGTAAAATCTCTTGACGATCCTCCATACCACGATTAATCAGAACCTCGGTCCTAATAACCTCTAGAATTTCCATTTCTTCAGTATGCGTCACATCCTCAGAAAATTGATTAAAATAATCAATCCACTGATGCTCAAAGAATATTAACTCACCGTCTGTAAATTGTTTATTCAATTCTTTATAATAGTACCTATCTCTAAGCTGAACAAGTAAATGCTCACTATCCGTCATATCCCTCATCTTCAAGTTTTCTTTATCAATAAACTTCTGAACCGGCCCGACCGTTCTATTAATTTGTTTCGCAATGTCTTCTATCGGCATATCCAGACAGTTTTGTCGGATAAAATTCATTTCACTATTCGACAGCTTTCCACGTTTTCTCGTCAATGTTCTTCTCCTCGATAATCTCACGTATTAATTCTATCACTTTTTCTCTTCTTGGCTTTGGAAGTCTCAGTCTATTAACAAACCTAATCCAGTCTTCCCTATAAGAAATAGGAATAGACTGATCTACTGTATTAAACAATTGTTTTCTATCTAAAATATATGCAACATTGTCTTCTTTGTCATATGTATCAATCTCCAGCTTGGAGATGTTCATGAGACCTTTTTTAGTAGAATTGCGGTCAAACCATCCTTTATACAGATCGCAGTCCAAGCGATTACTATATTCCTCACATTCGCTAGGACAATTTAGATCTTGAAAGGGACACGTATCACATGGCTTATCTGGTCTTCCAAAATTATTACGCTTAAAATTATATAGACGATTACGAACATGTGTCCATAGAAAATTTTCTAAAGGACGGACACCGTCATAATTCTCCATACCTTCCCAAGCGAACAATCGCGCTTGTTGCTTCATGTCCTCTAGTTCGTGATAGCCAAATTTAAACTTTGCTGCTAAACGGTTAGCAATCCTGTCAATTATCGCTATCACCTCCGTCTCGTCCATTCCCTTCGGTATCAACTTCGCTCACCTCCAAATTATCAACTTCTATATCCAAACCGCTCATAATTAAAGCAGCTTCCACATTATCATGGTCAATGCTAATTTCTACTCCCAAAACACCTTCTAACATTTCATTAGTTTCAGCATTAACAATCTTCGTCGCCGCCGGGTTCTTTCCGTCCGCTATTATCTTTAGTCTCATTTAATAATGCTCCTATACTTTTTTCTTTCTGTTCCTTTTCCAATTCTTCTGCAATTCGTTTTTTTAATTCTGCAGATGCTTTAACAACAGGATCTACACAATACACAAGCTTTTTTTTCATAATAAACCTTTCTAAAGAGAACTATAATATTATATACACAAAGGACCACTTTTTTAGACAGAAATATGTGTACTAGTATGTATGGGGTAAAATAAGCACACAAAGGAGCTAAATAATGATTAAGCATACTCTATTCTTAAAATGGTGGCTGTTCATGAGTCTGGTCATCGCTTCCCTCTTATATATTGGAAGTCAAGGGCTCCTGGGACTTGTGTGGGAAAAGGATGCCACAAAGTTAAGTTTCCTACTCTTAATCATATTTACTATAATGTCAGGATGGTGTGGTTATAAAACTTGGACTCTAAGTAGATTTCTTGACAATGGAGAAACAGAAGAGTATCTCGTAGAAAAAATAGAACACTTGATGGAAGTCGGATGGTTCACCAGTGATCTCTGCCTAAGTGTCGGTATGATGGGCACCGTAATCGGCTTTATTATGATGTTGGGGGGATTTGCCTCTATAGATGTAAAGGATATGACCACTGTCCAAGACCTGATTAAAGGATTGGGGGTTGGGATGTCGACCGCTTTATATACTACGCTGACGGGTCTCGTGTGCAGCGCTCTGTTGAAGATACAATACTTCAATCTAAGTCAAGCTATTGATAAGGCGCGTAAATAATGAAAAGAAATTATCACACCAATCTAGCGTTCCTGGATCTGCTCTTCAACACCCTTCTGTGTTTCGCAGCTCTATTCTCACTTGCGTTCATACTTATTAACCCAAGTCAAAAAAATAAAACTGTAGATGCTAAAGCAGAATTTATAATTACTGTAATTTGGCCTTCGGACATGGATGATGACGTTGACACGTATGTAGAAGATCCAGAAGGTAATCTAATAGCATTTAATAGAAGAGAACAAGGTCTGATGCACCTAGATCGCGATGACACTGGGTTGTCGTTCGATACTATCTCTACGTCCTTTGGAATTGTAGAGTACAAAGAGAATCGTGAGATGGTAACTATAAGAGGATATGTTCCGGGCGAATATGTAGTGAATGTTCATATGTATACAAAACGTGAGGATAAAGAAACACCTGTGACGATCATACTGGAGAAGATAAATCCCTATAAGGTTATTACAGGTAGAAATGTTGTATTAAAATTAAGAGGGGATGAAAAAACAGCGTTCCGCTTCACTGTGGACGATGAAGGAAAAGTTATACAAACAAATCAGTTGGAAAAAGGTTTGGCGAAGAGAAATCCTCGACCAACACTACCAGGAGACTCCTCATGACAATTCCATTAGTATTCTTCAGTCTTACAGCTTTAGTATTATGGTTTATTATTGGGGCGAAGGGACACTGGGCGATTAAGGCATTTATTATATTGCTCACACTACATGTATGTCTATCCGTGGGTATGTCTATCCCAAACTTTGCTGGATGGCCCTCTGATGATAGACTTCCTGATAAATTCCTGGTACACTGGATTACTATCAAAGAACCAGATAAAAAAACACAAGAAGATGGCTATATTTATATATGGGCCACTGTATTAAGCAATCAAGAGAAAGAAGTGGAAGGATGGAAACAATACTTATTATCCTTCGGTGTTCAAGACTTTACTGAACCGAGAGCTTACCGTACTCCATATACTAGAGAAGGGCACGAGAGGGGAGAAGACGCCCTGAAGAAAATTAAAAATGGAGAACCAGTCATGGGTCGTAACAACGGTAAGAAAGGTAAAGGTAAAGGAAAGGGCGATGGGGAGAAAGGTGACGGAAAAGGAAAGGGAAAAGGCGGCAAAGGTAAGAAGGGTGGAAAAGGTGGTGGAAGTTTCAGTCAAAGTGATGATATAAGCTTTCATGATTTACCTGAGACTATACTACCAGAAAAGGAATAGATATGAATAGAAAGTGGACGGAAAGCGAGAGAAGGTTTATAGTAGAGAATGCTCATCGTCTAACTGATAACGACATCGCTGATAGACTAACAGTAAGTACCGGAAGAAGCATATCAGTTAATGCAGTGAGAAAAACAAGGCAACGTCTTGGTATAATTAAACAAAGTGGTCGTGGTATCTGTAAACTCAGGGGGGAAACTCATGAGAATGCTCAGTAATGAAGATGTGGCGAATTTAATAACAGTTCCAGAATGCATCAACATTATAGAAAAGTTATTTCAAAATCTAGATGTTACCCATATGCCTCCTAAGGTATATATGGATGTGCCTAACGGCGATTTCCGTTCCATGCCAGCCGTCGTTCATGAAACAGCGGGTATTAAATGGGCGGGTCTTAAACTTGATAATACTGGTAAATGTAAAATATTTGCCAAAGTTCTAATTAATGATATTCCTACTGGCGAACTCTTGGCTATATTAGATGGTGAAGAGTTGACTGCTATTAGGACAGCTGCTGTAACTGGTGTTGCAACCAAATATCTAGCAAAACAAAATAGCAAAATTGCTACCTTTGTAGGATGTGGTACTCAAACACCTAAACAAATTCAGGCGATTATATCCGTCAGAAACCTTGATGAGCTGAGACTCTTTGATCTAGACAAAAAAAGATCTCAGGCGTTAGCTAAACAATTTGAAAATCACATAAGAGTAGCAATCTTTGATGATTTAAAAGATGCATTAAAAGATTCAGATATTGTTACAACCTTAACACCTTCAAAAACAGGTTTTATACATAACGACATGCTGATGCCTGGATGTTTAGTAAACGCTATTGGCGCAGACGCTGCTGGTAAACGCGAACTTGACATCTCGGTCCTATCCCATGCTGGAATGATTGTCTATGATGAATGGGAACAATGTTCTCACTCTGGAGAAATTCAGTATCTTTCAGAAGCTGATAGAAGGGCAACACTATTCTCGTTAGGAGAAATAGTATCCCATAGCAATTGGGGCTATACTAACGATGATCGTATGATGACAACTGTTTTTGACGCTACGGGACTTGCTATTGAAGATGTTGCAACCGCCCGTTATATCTTAGAAAAAGTGGTCATATCATAAAAGTGGTCATTTGAGCGAGGGGGGACTTATTTTGTTTGTACCCCCCACGCTTTTTCTCTGTTTTATTTCTGGCCCCATCCAGACTATAAAAACCCCCCCTTTCTTATGTAAGTGCAGTTGTGCTAAGGGGTTAGGTATGCTACCCCTACCCCCGGCGACGTAAGTGCTTGTGTGGTAACGACTTACAACTACTTTGAAAACTTTCTGTTTTTTTTATACATTAGCATTGACTTCTAAAGTTCAACCCCTATAATGGACGATATAAGTGATAGGAACATTACTCGAAGGAAAAGACAATGAAGAAGATCGACGCAACGGTTTGGACGAGTGACGAGCACGACGCTAACATGGTAGGTGATCGCACATGGATTACCATCCGCATTGGTGATCATGAGATTCTAGTGAACGTCGCGAGATGGGAACTTGACGATGCGATAGAAGATCTGGAAGACGAAAAAGAATCCCAATTAATTCTGGAAAGAATGCGAGCGAGTGACCAGACTAGTCACTAGTGTAGCCGATAATATGTATATGAGAGAGAACAAAACACCAAAGGAAAAGAAAATGATCATCAAAGAAAAGACAATCAAAGTAACGGACTATATCGACAATGGGAAAACAATCAACCGAAAGCAATGGATTACAATGTGGGTCAATGAAGATGGTCAATACTGTATCGGGCGTATTGGTTTTGGTGGAATGCGGATAGCCTATCGCAAAGGACAAAAGAACTATATCGAAAGAATGTGGGAAAATTACGCTTGACATTCCCTGCCCATATGCTAAAATTGAGTACAACAACACTAACAAAGGAAAAACAAATGAACGTCAATCAAATCGAACTCACTAGAACTACCCGAGTCGAAGGCAACACGGATGCATATCACATTCTATCCAATCAATTCCAACTTGATCAATATATCGCCCGCTTCGGCAATGTCGAAGTTGTGTGGGATGATGAGTGGACAGTATACCGCGTGCCTAGCTTAGATGCGAAGCGTAACGAATATGAAACAAAGAAAGCGCGCGATTGTGCGCGATGGGGTTCCGAATGAAAATAATTACATTAGTGCTATTGAGCTATGCTTTAGGATTCGCTATACTACACATGTTCGTTTAACTTTTGGAGAATGGTATGTTTGAGGAATTTGATATGCTGATAGAGAACTTCGACCGCGCGATTATGGAAACCATTACCTACAAAGGCAAGACATTGGCACAGTGGGAATCTGGGGAAGCTAAGCAAGATGAGACAGCTCATGAATCTATAAGGTCTGAGCGAGAGGCGCGGGCTGCATTGTATGCGCAGGCTATAGCCGAGGGGCGTGAGATCGAATACATCAACTGTACGCAAACCCTTACGTCATAACGACTTAGGGGCGCGGGGGGCGCCCCCGGCGACGTAAGTCCTTTGATAGTAATGACTTACGCTATTTCTAAAACTTTCTAAGTTTTTTCTTGACGTGCTCAAGTTTGTATGGTAAACTTGACGATATAAGACAATAGGAAACACGAAAGGAAAAGACATGAGCAAAGATTTGGGAACGGTGAACGGATGGATGGAAGATCCCAAAGAGTATATCGAACATCTAGAGAATTGTAGTTTCTCGGATGTCACCATCAAAATGCTCGGCCGATGCTACAAAGAGTACTGTTGCACTAGCTGTGGTATTGTGTATAATGTAGATTCATCTGACTGAAGGAAAAACAATGTATACAGAAAAGATTAAGGTTGTTGTGCGGTTTGATTCATCTGAAGACGGCGAGTTCTACGGTATTCATGAAGTGACTACCGATGGATCGTATGACGCTGTGCAATGTGCTGCAAATAAAATCATCAACGACAATTTCAAGATCGGTTCAGTATTAACTTCACATTGGGAGTATGTCTGATGAGTAAGTTTGATCAATCACGGATGATCGAGGAATGTGCTGAGTATCAGGAATATCTAGAGCAGTGGGAGGATGACGATTTACTGCTAGAGGAAATGGCTGAGTATTATCTAGAACAAGGAAACTTAGAATTATTGGGGTTGTGCAATGGCTGAAAATCTGTTACTCTTTATAGCGTTCTGTGGTTTAACTTGGATCATTTACTTTGGTGGATATCATGACCGTGAATTCTAGAGTGTATGTTTATCGTCAAAACAATTCGGGCGGATATATAATCAAGCCTGCAAAGTTTATTATTGTAGAAGCTGAAAATGAGCCAGCTGCACTTGACAAGGCAAAGGAAGCTGGTTTATACTTAGACGGCGTGTCGCTTGGTGTTGACTGTTCGTGCTGTGGTGATAGGTGGAGTAACTTCACCTATGAATTCAATACGCTACTTGAGGCAAAATCCTACTGCTACGAACAAAATGGTAATCGAGACGCAAACCCTTATGTGGTAACGACTTAGGGCGAGGCGGGTGCCCCCGCCGTGACGTAACCCCTTTGATAGTAACGACTTAGGACAATTCCGAAATACTTTGGATTATTCTCAGATTCTTTTCAGATTACCGTTGACATTGCCGATATATACTGTATACTAAGGGTGTTGGTTGAATGTTACTTTTATTGGAGAGTTGGAAATGCGCGA
>VTLG01004564.1_pt1 | contig 18165 bp, 27 predicted proteins | sample 4694571 | NCBI WGS metagenome assembly VTLG01 (sample SAMN12604809, study PRJNA352737) | marine metagenome | biome: ENVO:00000447; feature: ENVO:00000209|ENVO:00000569|ENVO:01000036; material: ENVO:00002151; isolation source: viral sequences binned using virsorter ... | reverse complement strand
TAAATGTTAAAGAAGATGGTAATGTTACTATTTCTACAACAAGAAAACGTAAAGAAAAATTATCAAAAGAAGATATAGCTGTTATTGATAAACGCTTAAAACAAATTGAGCGTATGACTGATACAGCTATTAGTACTGTATCCTATGCCGATAAAGTAGCACAACATGTTAGTGGTCGTTTTGAATTAAGTAAATATGAATTTTTAGCTGATTTATTAAAACCAGATGGTACACCAAAATACCAAGATATTTCTCATACATACTTATATGGATTTGCCGGTTGGTTATTACCACCAAGGTTTATGAAAAAACATCCTGCATTACAATATGCTTCACAAAGAATTGGTGATTACATGAATAAAATTGATAGAGAAATGGAATTTTTTCTATACAATTTGCAAGCTAGAAAATTAAAATTTTTTGAATTTGATAAAGAATCACAAAAAGTAGGTAACATATTTAGTACAGGTAAAGTACCAGTAGGTACAACGCTATTAAGTAGAAGTTTATATGAGCCTTCAAATGGTGGATTACTTACTCGTTTAAATAGTGTTAAAGAATCAAAAGAAATTATTAATGGTAAAAAAGGATGGGAGCGTGCTGATGAAGTAGTGCAAGCATTTTTTAAAATACAAAGAGATAAAAAAGCATTATCAGAAAAAGAAAATTTACCTTATGATATGAAAAATAAAGATGGTACTTTTAGATATGAAGTTACTGAATTAGAATTAAAAAATACTTATAAATTAGATGCAGAACAAATACTAGCATTTAAAGATGTAAGAAATACATTAAATACTTTAGTAAATTTATACAATGCAAAAACATTAAAGTATGGCAAGTTAAATGGTGTATCAAGAGAATCGACTATTAATCCTATACCTAACTATGTTCCTAGTATGTTTTTTGGTGATGCTCGTATATTTGTTAATAAAAAAGGACAAGTAGATAGAGCACAAAAAGGTGAAATAAAATGGGAAGACTTAGACGTTTTATTAGCTACAGGTAAAGAAAATAGAGCATCGGCTGAACTATATATTAAAAGTAAAGAATTTACAGAGCAGTATCCTAATGCTAATATATACACAAAAATTGGTAGTAATAAAAGAGAGCTAAGAAAAAAAGGAACTGGTGATTATGATGTTACTGTTTACATGGTAGACAGAGAACTTGTAGCAGGCACATCTGCTTATGAATCAATAGGACAATTTTCTGAAGCTATTAGATACTTAACTCGTAAAGGAGATATTAAAGGTGCTGAAACAATGGCACAAGCTAAAGAACAACTACAAGCCAGTAGAGGTTTTCCTGTACACAGATTAAAAAAACAAAATGTTAGAGGTGCAATGGGTGAGCGTATTGGAAAAACTTCTAACATTAGAGATGTAGAAAATTTTATGAAAGGTATGCAAGCATATACTGAAGGACTTCTTCGTACAACATATGGTTGGGAATTTAGAAATGATATGATGGGAAGAAATGGTATTCTTGAAGCTAAACAAATGCTAGAATATCCTAATACAAAAGTATTAGTTAATCGTATGATTGAAAATGCTACTGGTAATCATACTCGTGCTTATGAAAAAGTAATTAATAATTATACAAGACGTTTATTTGGAGAAAGAGGATTAGATAAATTTTTTGGATACGCAAACGTGTTTGGATTAAGTACTAGTTTATTATTTTTTAATGTTCGTTTTTTAGAATCACAAGGTATACAGCCTTACCAAATGATAATCCCTAAACTACGTTCACTAGTTCGTCAAAAAAAATTATTTTCTAAAAACGAAAATGGTGAAGGATTAATATTAGATGCTGTCATGCGTTCACAAAAAAGAATGTTTAAACCAGAGAAAGAAGACTTTGAGTTTATAGATTATTTGCATGACCAAGGTGTATTAGAAGCAAAATTCTTTCAAGAATTTTTAGGTAAAGATGCTATGGCTCGAGGTAGATTTGAAGTAGGTGGAAAAAGTATTCCTATATGGTCGTTTACTAAAAACTTAACAATGAAATCATTTGTAGGTCGTATGGAATCATGGAGTAGACTACAAGCTTCAATGATGTTTTATCATCTACTTAGACTAAGTGGTAGAAGTAAAAAGTTTTCTCAAGCAGAAGCCGCACATTTAGGTGATAAATACATGGTACAATATGCATTGCATGATAGACCTATGTTATTTGGTTCAGCAGGTGGTGGTGTATTAGCAAAACCATTTGGATTATTTAAAACATTTCAATACAATTATTTTGCACAATTAATTGAACATATACAAATGGCTCAAAAGGGTCTTAAACGATTTAAAAAAGGTGAACAAGGATTTAAAGAAACTTATGCTGATATGCAAGGTTCTATTTATTTTTTAACTAGTATGGTATTAACTGCAGGTATGTATGGTATTATAGGTATAGAACAAGCAGATAAATTATTAGGTATGATGAAACAAAAATCATTAACTGAATCATTAACAGAATCTGATTTACCTAATTATTTATTATGGGGTATACCTTCTTCAATACAAGGAGTTGATTTAACAACAACTTTATCAGCACCGGGATTAGGTGCAGGTGATTTATTTTCTGTTCCTGCATTAGATAAACTAGGATTAAATCCATTAAAGTTTGGCGAAAATAGAGGGCTAGCACAATCATTTGTAACTATAGGTTTAAAAGTATTAGACCCTAATGCTACTGCAACACGAGCAGAAATGCAAAAATTTTATAAAACATTATTACCAACATCTGCACATGGTTTTGTAGAGTTATATTATTCTGGTGGTGGAGAGTTACCAGTGCTAAATGAAAATAAAAATTATGGTACTATTAATAGGGATATGAAAGATTGGTTTTCTAAATTATTATTATCATCAAGAAGTATAAAAGAAGCTCGTATATTTAAACAAGAGTATGCAAAAACATTATTAAATAAAAAAATAGATGCAAGTTTAGATGGTATTACTATGATGGCGGCAGACTTAGTTGTTCGTGGTTTACCTGTTCCAAGTTTTTTATTTGATAAAGCGGCTGAGTATAAAGTAATGCCAAAAGAGTTTTACAAAAGAATACTAAACAGAATAAAATTAATTACAACAACTTTAGACCAGAGAAATGTACCTAAAAAATTAACAGGTAGATATTTATTAGAACAGGAACTTATGGGAGGAACTATGAATGATAATAGTACAGCTACAGGTGATAATCTTATATATAATTATAATCAACATACTAACCAAGTAGATGCACCCGACTGGGGTGTACCGGCAAATTAATATGGCTGAGTGGGAGAAAGAAATAGCAGAATTAAAAACAGATGTGAGGTATATTCGTGAAGACATATCAATAATGCAAAAACAAGTAAGAGATTTAAACAAAGCAAGTCACATGGGTGTTGGTGGTCTTAAAGTATTCCTAGTAATAGGTACATTACTTGGGGCTATATGGACATTCATAAAAATAACAGACTAGTAGGAGGATATATGAAACTATTAAAAGATATTTGGGAACACTTAAAAGAGTGGAGCGATTGGGGAATGAAAGACTGGATTAAAGCCGGTATTGTTGCCTTAGTTGTTCTATTTGTTCTTAAAACTATAATAGCACCGGGAGCGTAAGGTGCTAAACTTATTATTAAAACCCTTGCTCGGTGTTGCCGGGCAAGCGGTATCTGGATTTGTAGAGACTAAAAAAGCTAAAGCTCAATTAAAATTAACAGAAGTTCAAGCGGCAACTAAATTAAAACAAGACCAAATAGCCGGTAAAATTTCTTGGGAAGCATCAGCAGTTGACCAAATGAAGGGGTCGTGGAAAGACGAACTAATTTTAATTTGTCTTTTAGCTCCTGCAACGCTTGTATTTTTTCCCGGAATGACAGAACATATTGAAAAAGGGTTTGTAGCCCTGCAGTCACTTCCGGACTATTATAAACATTTATTATATATTGCCTGTTCAGCAAGCTTTGGCATCAAGGCAGGAAAAGGTGCAATGGGATTAATTAAGAAAAAATGATTACACCACAAAGATTAACAGCGTGGAGAATATTTCCACGTTTATTAATTACATTATATGGGTTTTCTTTTTATAGAACAACTGAATGGTTTATGCAATTACCAGACCCGACTAATGCACAGTCAGCATTTGTATCTGTTATTGTAGGTGCAGGTGCGGCATGGTTTGGTTTATATGTAGGCGGAACAAGACAACCTAAACCAGAAAATAAAGAGTAATGAAAATATCAGATAACACAGCAATTAGTATGCCTATGAGAAATCTTCTCAGTATACTTGGAGCTACAGCAGTTGGTGTATGGGCTTACTTTGGTGTAATAGAAAGATTAAATAATATTGAAACTCAAGGTAAATTAATGTTATCTGATGTTGAAAAAAATACAGAATTTAGAATTAAATGGCCTCGTGGTGAGATGGGTAATCTACCTGCGGATAGTCAGCAAGATATGCTTATAGAATTTATGTCAACACAACTAGAAGCTATGCAATCAGAAATGGAATCAATGATGTCTAATACTGTAAATATAAAAAGAGCACAGCAAGATATAGAAAAAATGATTGCTGATATAGAAAAATTAGAAGATAAAGTAAGAGCAAATGGAAGTCATTAGTATTATAGTAATGTTTATGTTTGGTAATATGAATGACCAAACAACTCAAATGACACAATATATTCCTATGGAATCATTATCTTCTTGTATGAAAGAAGTAAGATTACTAAAGAAAAAAAATACAGGATATGACAAAGATGCTTTTTGTGGCCCTGCTATTGTGCAAATTAAAGATAATAAAGTAATAAAATTATATAATGAAATACCAGAAGATGCTGTTTTAGTAAATAAAAAAATTACTAAAGAAGCATTTAGAGAATGGTCTTTAGAGGCTAAAAAGAAATGGAAAAAAGATTAATGAAAGATACTTTATTATTAGCATTTGTATTAAGTTTTATACTAATAATTAGTTTACCTGTTTGGGGAGATTCTACTAATGATGATAATGACCAAACAAATACTTCGGGAAGTAACACTCAAATTACAGGTGGGTATACTTCAACAACAACAAATAATAATGATGGACAAACAAACACAACAACATCAACGACTACAAATAACAGCACTACCAATGGGTCAGATATACCCGTTAACTCGGCTAATGCCCCATCATTTTCGAGCATGTCTCAAGATGTGTGTAGTATGGGTGTTAGCGGTTCCCTTTCTACTCTTGGGGTTGGTATATCTGGGGGCAAACATGTCCGGGATTTGAACTGCGAGCGTATAAAATTAAGTAAAGTTTTATATGATTATGGCATGAAAGTTGCGGCAGTTTCAATTTTATGTCAAGATGCACGAGTACATGCGGCAATGCAATCTGCAGGAACTCCTTGTCCTTGGAATGGTAAAATTGGCCCAAATGCCCAAGCTATGTGGGATAAATATCCAGAACTTAGACCAGACTATGAAGATTATTTAGTTAAATTAGATGCTATTGCTAAGATAGATACAGAAATAGCTAAAATAAAAGCAGAAAAAATAGCAGAAGAAAAAAGAATTAAAGAAGAAGAAAAAATAGAAGAAGAAAGAATTAAAGAAGAGAAAAAAATAGCAGAGGAGAAGAGATTGTTACAAGAAGAAAAAGATAGCAAGCCTTCTATACAAGTACATGATTGAAATAGTAATAATGGCATACGCAATTAGTATAGCAGGTGGATTAATTATTATAGCATTAGATTTATAATGTATGATAAAAAATGCAACTGTATGGATGATTAAGCTATATATTATATGGTCAGTTTGTATAGATATAAGCGTAATTATAGGTCTTTTATACTACTTCTTTTTTCGTTAATATTATTTTCTAAAATAGTTCTTGGAGAAACAGTAACTACAGGTAACTTATTACCTAACGCTAACGATGGCGTAGATTGGAACTCTAGTTCTACTGATTTAATTAACGATGGTGGTAGTGGCTATGTATCTAATGGTTCTTCTTTTAATGGTTTTGACATTACCTGTTCTACTGGACAAGCTAACTGTGGATATAAGTATGATGTAGGTGGTGACTTTGAAGTAACTGGTACAACAACAGTTACTGCTGATGATATAAAGTTATATAGTAATTCTATAAATCAATCAATGCTAGATAATGGTATTACATTAAATAGTTATGTTGATGTAGCAAACTGTGAAAGTACACAAGGTAACTGTGAATCTAAGGGTGGTAATAATGATTCTCATACTACAACCATTGTATTAAAAGATTCTAATGGTAATGTATTAAGTACAACTACACAAACTAGAACTGATGTTTCTGGATTTCAAGGTAATTGTAATGGCTATCCCGGCACAACAACAACAGGAATAACTGCAAATTGTGGTCAATACAATGATAGAATAATTTATTTAGGTGTAGGGTCTAATAATGTAGATTGGTCTTGGCAAGGCACAGATAGTAATTACTCTAATCAATCTAGACAAGGGCCAAACTTATTAGGTGCATCGTTAAACATGACCTACAATAATACAGAGTTTAATCCTATTGATGATAACACTCAAGAAGTTATAGAAGATATTGATGAAGATATAGTAGATATTATAGAAGATATACCAGACGATTTTAATTGGTACGAAGAAGATTTACCTATATTTGAAATACCTATAGAAGAAGAAATAGTATTTGATGATGGATTTACTTTTGATGATTCATTTTATTTTGATGATATAGAAATAATAGATATGGAAGAACTGCCTCCTATAATGGAAGAGTTTGACATAGAAGAAATACCTATAATGGAAGAGGTATTTTTTGAAGATATAATGGCACCTCCACCTATGGAAATGATGGAGGAAATATTTACAGAAGAATTTGAAGAAGACTTTACAGATTTTTTAGAAGAAACTGGTATGGAAGAAGAGTTCATAGAGTTTCTTGAAGATGAAGGCATAACAGCCGAAGAGTTTTTTGAAGAGATAACCGAGGAGGAGTTTAATGATGAACTTACTGAGGAATCTTTTGAAGAGTTTGAAGAACCAATGGAAGAAGTCGCAACTAACGAAGAGAGCGTACCAGAGGTTATTGAAGAAAAAGAAGAGGCAATGGAAGAGCCTAAATCTACTGAATCAGAACCAATAACAGAGGAAAAGGAAGTAGCAAGCAATGAGTCAACAGAAGAATCAAGTCCAAAAGAAGACGAATCCAGTAGCGAAAGCTCTGAAGAATCCGAAGTACAGCCAGAAGATAGTGGAGAAGAAGACAGTATACAACCGGAAGACGGAGAAAAAGTGGACACCAACGACAGGATTGTTGCAGATGTTACAGAAGTAGAGACAAAATTAAAAAAAAATTTAAAAACTATAGCAAAACAAATAGCTAAAGTTACAAAAGAAACAACTCAAAACTTATCAAAAGAGGATTTATTTTTTAAAGGAAATGACCTTAACTCATATAAACAAGTAGTATTTTATTCTGCTAAAGATATATATGAAAGTGCAAACATGGGGTTATTTTTACAAATAGATTTATCTTCCTATTCTGGGGAGATATATGCAGGGGCTTCACTTAGCTCCTATACTGATAATGACCCAGTAGAAGTACATAGGGTTAAATTATTAAATATAAATAAAGCAAAAAGAAAATTAATCGCTGAACTGGAGGCACTAAAACAATGAATAACATGGTAACTAAACTTAGTTCTGTAGCGGCACTTTTAGGAGTGATAGGTGCTATTGGTGCAGGATTTGTACAATATGGAAAATTAACAGCAAAAATAGATGAGTTAGATAATCGTAAAGCTGTTATTAATGAGACTGTAGATTTATCACCACTTGAAGAAAAAATATCAACATTAGAAGTAGAATTAATTGACAGAATTAATGTAGTAGAAGAACAAATTAAACCTGTAGATTTAACTTTAGTATTTAAAGAAATAGGTAAAGTTAAAGAGCAAATAGCTATGCTACCTAAACCTGCTAATACAAAACCTATTTATGATGCTCTTAAAGAATTAGAAGAATACGCTTGGGAATTAGAGGAAGATATTGAAGAACTAAGCAAGGATGTTGCTGTAGTTAAAAAAGAAAATGAATTACAAGATGTATTAATACAAGAAGTTAAAGAACTTAATAGCAATCCATTAGGAGGATAATAATATGGCAATGGTATATGATAATTTAAAAGGGTCATTTAAAGAAGGTAAACCTACTGATGAACCTAAAAATAATAGTGGAATAATGAGTAAACAACTAAGTGCGTTAACAAGTGCAGGGCCAGAAGGTCATTCTCTTGCATACATTACACCAGAAGAAGAAAAATTATTAAAAAAAGCTACTGGTAAAGAAACTATAACAACAGCTTATGGTATTCCTACTTATGAAACTGAAATGACTTTTGAAGAAATGGAAGCTAAATTAACTATGGATAAAATAGATGAAATAAGAAATCAAGCATTTAAAATGGCAGAAAATCAAAATAGAGATGCTATATCTAACTCAAATTTACCTCCTAAAGAAATGGATGAAGCATTAACTCAATCAAAAGAAGATGATGTAAATATTATTTATGATATGTTGATAAGAGATGAGTATGATAGAATTAGTAAGATAGGTGGATTACGAAGTCAAGAAACAATAAATTTATTAAATAGGGCAAGAAATAAAGTTAAAGGTTTTTTTACTAGACCAAATAAAAAAGAGTCACAACAAAATGTGACTCTAGAAAAAAATGTGACTCTCGAAAAAGATTATCATCTAAATAAATTTTTAAATGAGCAAAATCAACTTATGAAAAGTAAGGAACCTTATATTCCTCCACAGCCTTAAGCGTTAGACATTTTATCACTTAATGCTTTAGCACGATTAGGTGTTTGTTTTGCCCAACGTGAATCGAGCATTTCAATGCTTGCAGTTTTTGTATCATTATTTTGTAGTGCTTTAATCATATTTTTAAATTTACCTACTCCAGAATATCCCATTTGAAATATCATTTCACAAAGTACTTCCTGTGCTTTTTCTGATACATTTAAATTATTTACACTACAAAATCTTTCCATTAAAGCCCAACCTTTTTCAAAATCTTTATCAAACAAAGCTTCTAATTCTTCTTTAGGATAAGCTTTACCTTCTACAAATTTATCCTCATGTACAATGAGGTGACCATACCCTATGGTTTTTTTAGAAAGTGAGTCAAGATATATCATATCTCTAAAACCTTCATGTAATTTAATTTCTTCTTTAAGTAATTCTTTAGACATTATTTTTTCTCCTTTTTAAATTTACGCCCTACTACAAAGACGATACTGTTAATTACTGTATTAATTGTTACCATAGCTAAAATCCACCATTGCCAAAATTCTACACTCATTAATATTTTGGTGTAACATTAAATGATATGCTTCTTCTAATTCCTTTACCACGAAAAGGGTATACTTGATGTTGCAACCAACTAGGAAAAAACATTACTTTACCAACAACAGGTTTAAAGGGAAATTTAGGATTAAGCAAGGGATGAGGGTCTGCAAATAACCATTCTATCCAACCTGCGTGGTCTTTCTCTTTATCTTTTTCTACAGATTCTGGAACCATTGTCCATCCTGCCGCAGAAACTAAACCTGCATGCATATGAGGAGGATTAAAATCTCCTGCAATAGAATTAACAATCCAACTGTTATGTAAATCTACTCCAGTAATATCTCCTTTAACATTTTTAATTTCTTCATTTGATACTGCTTGCCCCATATAAGTTTTCATATACATATTTAAACAACTTGCCATCCAGTTAAAAAAACTAGGATACTCTCCTATTTTTTCTTGCCATATATGAGGCTCTATTTTATGTTCTTGTTTAACATTACCTACAAGATTGTCTGACCAATCTAATTGTTTAGATTTTTTATCACTAGCAGATATTTTATCTGCATATGTGTTTAACATATCTATATAGGGTTTAGGCATTTTAAATTCCATAAGCATTGGCCCAAAAGGTGCATGCATATTTGCTTGTATTTTATTTTTATCGTCTGTCATATATTCCTTAAAAGATATTTTAGTTCCTCATCTAGTTTATAACCATTAGATAAACAGTGACGAATGATAGCAGAAATAGTATATTTATATTCATGATTTTTTAAATGTTCTATTACAAGCTCGGGTTTAACCCAATCATAATTAAACCCAATAGTACCATCACCATTTAATTTAACTTCAAGTTTATAAAGGAGAGCCTCGTGCTCTCCTTTTTTATTTTCTAGGTTTATTTGCTTCATCTTTTTTACCAGAATCAGCAGGAGCAGGCTGTAGTTGTCCAAGTGTTTGTATTAATTTTATTACTTCTACATAAGGCCTTGACCCTAAATAATTTAACATAGCCTGTAATTGTTCTTGCGTTATTATATAATTCATGTATTACCTATCCCTTCATTGTAGTCCGAAAAATATTTTTTTAAAATTGTTAACCTGTCTTCATTAGTAGATATAACATCTAATAATTTACTCATCTCATCTAGATGTTGTGGATGCTCTCCTATTCCAACAGGACTGTTAAAATATATTTCTATAGTTGCTTCGGCTTTATTAATATTTGCTTGAGCCTCTTGCTCAAGTGCCCTATAAATTAAATCTGATATATGGTCACTCATTCCTCCTCCTTAAATTTAATCTCTCCTGCTATAGCTCCATATGCAGACATATCAATATAAGTATCTTTGCTAACAGAACCAATTTTTGTTCTTGCTACTTTTAATAATGCCATCATAATAGCTACATCATGTGCTGTTATTTCAACGTCTTTATATGCTGACCATAACTTAGCTATATTATTATGGTTTTCTACCTTGTCACCATAATCTTTTTGTCTATCTGTACCAGATAATCTAATAGCTTCAGATAGAAATTTGTATGTTTCCATGTTAATGTAAATCTTTCTTTCTTTTTTTAAGTAAATCTCTTATATCAATAACATTATCATAATCTTGCAAATGCTTTAGTTCACCATTAGTTTTAGTTAAATCATCAGTACGAACTTGCTCAACTCCAAAATCAAATGCTTCTTGAGGATGTGCCATTGCAAATTTAATCATACCCTGTGCAATAATATGACATAAATATATTCCTTCATCTTTTATATCAATTGGTTCATTAATTAATCCACAAGCATATCCATTTTCTGTAGGTGAGATAATTATTTTAACGCCTTTATTAAAGTTTACTTTTTCCATTTTATTTTCCTTTTATTAAATCTAAAAAATGCCTAGCATCAACAATAGCTAAAGGTTCTAAATTATTCATTTTAATTATACCTAAAGGTACTTGGGTTATTTTACAATTACTATTAGCTTGTTTTATTATATCATATATACCTTTAAATGTCTCCTTATTTTTACACTCAATTGAGTATGGTATATGTTGTTGTGCGTGGGGTGAAAATTTAACATCTGCTCCACTCTCACCCATAATTGCACAATATATATCATCATTGGAAAGGCTAGAAAATCTAGATAAAAGCTCATCTCTTGTCCAGTTTTGAAGTCTTCTACCTTTAGCTTTTCTACTGCTTGTTTTCATATTCCTTTCTAGGGTTAGTTACTTTTGTATACCATACCCATTTAGGGTCTCTTGCTTGTGATTGTTGTTGTGGTAAATGTTGTATTTCATCTCCCCAACATGCTTTTTTAAATGCACAATAACTGCAAGTTAATCCAAGCACTCTATTTCCTGTTTTTGTTTTTCTAAATGTTTCCTCAATATCTGTAAAACATCTTTTAAACTTTTTATTTTTTTTAATTGAGTCAATATTATTTTTTGCTAGTGCAACATATTTCTCCTTGTGCTCATCAATATTTAAAGGTGTCTCAGTTATACACCATTCACCAGTAGATTTATTAATAACAATCCATCCACCAAAATCTTTATCCTCACTATCAGCATACATAAATCCTTGAGAGGCATAACCAAATGCGTCATCTTCGACTACAGTATTAAAACCTTGTGAGAATTTCTTATCAAAGGCGAACGGAGAAGCACTTTTAATATCCCAGATTTTGTTATCAATCTCAACATCATAAGTTCCTTGTATTTCGCCACTGTGTGTAACAGCTTTTTGTTCACTTTGAACGTCAACTCCAGATGCTTTTAAAATTAACATAGCAGATGCCTCAATTAAATCACCAAATAATACTTTCATTTTAAAACTATAATCTGGTGTTTCTGCAGATGCTCCTGTTTTTTCCATTTGCAACTGACATAAAGGTTTTCCTATGTTACTCATTCGTAATCTGAATTTGCCCCCTCGCTCTTCCGTAAACTGTTTTCGGATTGCAGATTTGCAAACTTCTCCAAACTCTTCAATCAAATCATCGGAGACTTTTACACTCCGATGACCTGCCTCTTCTAAAAAAGTTTGTACTTTTTGTAGAATAGGATGTGACATTATGATGACAACTCTGCTACAGGGTCAACTTCCTCAACATCGTTTATTACTTTTGCATTTGCAACATCATCAGATGTAGATTTGTTTTTCTTAGATTGTTTGTATAACTCAAATACCTCAGTATTTTCATTATCAATAACCTCTTGAAAATTACGCAAAGTGTCTTCATCAGATTTTGTTAATTTAATACCTGCATCTGCATTAACACCAATCTTAGCTATGTAAAAAACATTAGCTCCTGCTTTCTTTTTCTCTGTTTCCAGATTTAGTAAGCAATTAAACATAAGTTTTTTGCGTTGGCTAATTGATTTTAAAGCATTACCAACAGGATTAAATTGTGTTCCTGTTACACGCCATAGTACAGGGTAATCTTTTACTTCGTAGTCTGCACCTGTTGCAGTTTTACCTATAAAAGATACTTGTCCATATACAAGACGATAACATTTTTTACTTCTTTGGTCAGCTAATTCTTCTGATGTTAAATTAACCCTATCCTTAAAAGGAACCTTACCACAGCGAAGACCACCAACAGTATCAATAGCTTCATCTTTCCAATTTTTAAATATAATGGAACGAGAAAGATATGATTCTTCTTCAGCACTATACTCCATGTATTGCATAGCACTAATAAAAGGTCTAAATGTTATAGGTTTACCATAAACATTTTCCCCTGCTTCACTGTGATATATAGAAAAAGAACCAATAGGTAAACGATTACCATCGTCATCTTCTGGGTTTCTATTTATCATAAGGCGAGGAAGAGTAGGAGCACTGCTCCCATCATCTTGCCCTATTGCCTTCATTATGTCCTCATTGGACATTGATTTTACGTCTACTAAATTATTCATTGATTTACCTCCTGTAAATAAAATAATTATATATACTCTCTAGCATAATTTAAATGATTTGTCAAGCTTTTTTTATAAAAAAATTGACGTTATTATTAATCCTACAATTAACAAGGTTAAAAACCACTCCCAATAATTACCTAACACAAGTAATCCCCTTAGTTTTTTCAGCTTTTAGTTTATATGTTGATGCAAACCACAGCAAATAACTTTGAGTTTCTTCCTCTGTATTTACATATAATGTTGTTGGGGTTTTAAGAGGATTATCTTTTTTAAATTCTCTAATTAAATCTTCTATGCGTTGAAATACTTGGGCTTCTTCATCATTTACCCAATCATCATTTTCCATAAATAAATCTCCAACTGTTAATACGCTAGCTAACATAGTGGGGGTCTCCTTTTATTGTAGCATAAGCATAACTAATATCATCTTTAGTTATACTAAATTTTTCACCACGAACAAGAACCTTATTATTCTTATTCATTTCATAGTTTTCTTCTTCAGTTTTATCTGGGTCTATCATATCTTCAACACCCATCATAAACCATTTCATAGCACCCATTGTACCTCCTTAATTATTATGGTCGTGTAATGCGTTTATACCTAAGTTTCGTAAACATTCTTCTCTAAACTCTACGACACACTTACGCAAGTCTTTATCTTTTACCTCTGCCAATTCCATTAGCCTATCTGCTATATAGAATAAACATACTCTGTTATCCATGTTTGTATCTTTCATTACGCCTCCTTTAAGTTTAACCAATCATACCCTATCTTGAGGTCGGTGTCAAGGGGCACATTAAATTTAATATCATAGCGTTCTTGTAATGATGTAATTACTTCAGAACAACCTTCTCGTAAGCATTGTTTAACAGCATCAATTTCATCTTCGCAGGCATCTGCAACAATAGAGTCATGAACAGTATTAATTAATTTACTTTTTAATTTTAGCTGTTTCATCTTACGATGAATATTTATACAAGCTAATGGAACAATATCAGCAGTAGCAAAACCCTGCACTGGATAATTTTTAATTTGTGTTCCATAACTAGAACCTCCCCATGCTTGTCTTTGTGCATAAGGAAATGCATATTCTCTACCAGTAGGTAATTTAACTACTTTATACTTAATAGCATTACTTTGTAATTCTTCATGCCATTTAGCAATACCTTTGTATTTATCTTTAAAAGCATCGTAGTATCGTTTCTCATCTTCTGTGCCTGTTGTACCACCATATAAAGGTTTAAATGTATGTGCTTTTGCATTTTGTCTAGACACGCCTATAATATCAGCAGTGTATTGATGCACATCAACACCATTTTGTATATCTTTTACACCCTGCTCATCTTGAGATAAAAATATAGCTGTTCTAAATTCTAGTTGTGCATAATCTATTTCCATTATCTTACCATTTTTAAATCTAGACTTAACTACTTTACGAATAGGAAATGTACCTCCTCGTGGTTGGTTTTGAAAGTTAGGGTCTCTACTAGATAACCTACCTGTTGCTGTAACACATTGCATAAATTTAGGATGTAAAAAACCATTATCATCCGTATGGTTATCAATACCTGTAACAAATGTTTTTAAATACATATCAACAGCACTATAACGAGTAATAGCATTAATAAATTCAGTTAATTCATCACTAGCATTATCTAATAATTTTAATAAAGTAATCTTATCTGTTTTAAATCCACCTTCAGATGCATCCATAACACCTCTAGGTTTTTGGCGGAATCCTGCCAAAATATTAGTGTTTTGATATATTACTCCTACTCCTAAACATGTTTCACATTTAGTTAAATTTTTGTAAGGGTCACCATTAACTTTATATTTTTGAAATGTTCCTTTGCCACTACAATCACTACATTGCATTGCTTTTGTTTTAAAAATATCTTTTGTATTTGATTTTACTGTTAACTCAAATTGTTTTTTAGAAAAATGAGGTCTCTTCTTACTTCTTTTTGTAAAAGAATCAATACCAATATTAAAAATTTGTGTCCATTTTTTCTTATCTATAATCTGTTTACCATATATAAGCCATGATAATTGCTCTGGGCTAGATGGATTAATAGGTGTGTCACCCATTATAAATGATATAGTTTTATCAATATATGTTCTTAACTTTTCATGCTCTTGAATAAATTCATTTTCCACAGATTTTAAAGATTGTCTATCTACATAAATACCATTGCGTTCCATTTCAATTAAAGTTAATAAAAATTCATTCATCATTTTTAATGTAGAAACTAAATTTTTGTTCATAGGTAATTTTAAATCTTTCATTTGGTCATTAAATAATGAACGAGTAGCAACAATGTCTTGCCTTCCATATTTTTCTACAATAGGCCAAGGAATTGTATCAAAACCTATTTCTTGTTTAAGATAAGTATCTACAATATCAGATTTTTGTTCAATCTTTCTGCGATTACACGACTCTTTTAAAGATACTCTTTTTTTTACACCACGCAATAAAACATATTCTGTTATCATTGTGTCATAAACACGACCTTCATATTTAAAACCACACTCATATAACCATGCTAAATCAAATTTTAAATTATGACCAACAAGTAATGTTGTTTTATCTAAAATTTCTTGTACAGCTTTATAATTTTTAGCTAAATAAAAATCAGTATGCGTTTTATGATACATGCAATAGTATTCATCATTAATACCTACACTAACTAACTGATTATCTTTTTGAAATGGTGCAGGGTCTAATTTACCTGTTTTGTCTTTAACAAAAGTTGTTTCTACATCTACTACAGTTATCATACGTCATACCTCGATAGTTGGGGATTAATAAAACAAGGTATATCAGCATGAACACCATTAATTTTATTCTTACTAATATTTAATTGTCTCATTGGTTCATTAGGATTGCCTGTATCTCTTTTACCAATACCAATAATTAAATCAGCCTCTGCGGCTTTACCAGTTTTACTACCTTCCATCATATCAAATGTTAAATTAAGTTTATTATGACCATCAGCAGATGCTTGTGATAAAGCAATGACACATATATTATGTCTTTTTGCTATTTCTCTTGCACCTGTATAGATTGCTCTAAGTTTTTCATCTGTTCGTGCAAAAGTACCAGACACATTTACCTTATCTAATTGGTCAATAATTAATATATCTGTTTTATTTTCTTCTAGATATTTATTAACATCATCTAAATTCCAATCAACTGTATCTAATAATTTAATATTAGTATTAATTTGCGACCATAATTCACTAGCTTTAGTAGTATCTTCCTTGATTTCCTCCCTATCCATGCCTGTATGGGCATTAATTAGTCTCATTTGTGTACGAACTGCAGGTTCTTCGTTGATAAGTGCGACAATTTTAGCACCTTGACTGGCAAAACCACCTTCATTTGCGACCAAACTAACCCAAAAGGCGGTCTTGCCTGTCTCTGGTCTAGCAAAAAATATTGCTAGATTGCCCTCACCTATACCGGACACCTGTTCATGTAACGATTGTAAATTAAAATTCCATTTAGTAGTAACATCAATGAGATTTAATAATTCATCTACATTTGATGTTACTGCATCATCGTTACCCTCCTCAATAACATGAGGATTATCTAATAAATTTTTTATAGGTACAAAGTCTTCACCCTTACCATTGTAAATATCTGTTGCCATAACAGCAATTTTATGAGCAAGATTACGCCTATGTAATGACTCAATTATATCACCAATAACATTTTTATTAGGCTCATCTTCTTCTCGTAATTCATCTACCATTTCACTAAAATTATGCTTTGAGGCACGAGTTAATGCAGGATTATATTTTTCTGTATGTAATACAGACACTTCATCTAATGATAAATCTGTGTCATATTCATCATGTGCTTTTTGTATTGTTTCAAAAAAATTACCTACACCATTAGTAAATAACGATTTAGATAATTTATTTCTATGTTCTTTATAAAAATCTTTTTTTAAACAAAGGGTTAGTAATTGTTTTTCTATCATAGGTGTCTTCTAGCATAAATTGGGGTTTATGTCAAGCGTAATTGCTTAACTATTTCTTTCATCATTATTGTTTTATTCATATTTTTCCAATGATTAATGTAAAATTTTTTAGTTTTTTTATTTAAAATACATTTAGCCTCAGATAAATTCCAAGTTTTTAAATATGCTAAATACACTTTATCTGATGTAGAGTATAAAGGAAACTTAGTACGTTTAACTTTTAATTTTTTATATTCTCCTGTATGTGAATAAACACAGTGATGATATTTTAGTTTTGTTTTTACAAACCATGGGTGTGAGCCACAATCAATTAGCCGCCACATCAATTATCTCCTTATCAAATAATTTTTTTATAGGTAATATAACACACTTAGATGCATTTCTATCTCCTACCATTCTTGTATAATCTTTTTTATATTTGTTGATAATTTTTTTTAATTTAGATACTTCAAATACTAACATACAATGATTTTTTTTACCTGTTGCTAATATATGTATCCAATAATCTGATTTAGTTGCTGTAATACCACTTGGTTTACCATTACATTCATACTCTAACGCAACATTACCTGTCTTAGCCCACCAATCTCTTTCTGTTTTTACTTCTATTTTTTTATCAGCAAAAATATTTTTTACTTGCTCTTCCCTTACTTGCCCATATTTTAAATCAATATCAAATTTTTTATTTGCTTTTGTTTTTATCATTAGTCATCCTCCTCTACAATGTTAAGTTTATCTTTAATTTGTTTTCTATATTTTTTTAAAAAACATACAATACGACATTCTTTTGCATATTTTGCAAGCGTTTTAAATTTAAATGGTTTTCTAGTTTCTTCACAACATATATTTTTTTGTAAGTATTTTAACATTTCTTTTTTAGAATTAAAATCTTTTATTCCAAGCAT
>VTLG01002778.1_pt1 | contig 18165 bp, 24 predicted proteins | sample 4694571 | NCBI WGS metagenome assembly VTLG01 (sample SAMN12604809, study PRJNA352737) | marine metagenome | biome: ENVO:00000447; feature: ENVO:00000209|ENVO:00000569|ENVO:01000036; material: ENVO:00002151; isolation source: viral sequences binned using virsorter ... | reverse complement strand
CTACATGAGAATCAAATTCTTCTTGTAACTTTTTAACATCATCTTTTAAATAGCTAATATTCAAATCTTGAACTGCATCATCTGGTAATGCTCCTAGTTCTCCTCTTGGCCATTTAATTCTAAATTCTTCGTTCATTGATACTGAATCTTCCATTCTAATTACATCTAGCTGTAATTGAGCTATTTGCGCAGTTAGTGAGAAATAAACTCCTGCTATCGATAATATAACCGCTAGTATTCCAATTAGACTTTTTATATCTATAGTTAGTTGGCTTGTTTCTTTTAATGCCATTTGTTTTTCTTCTGCCATTATACTCTCTTAGTCCTTACTATTCCGAACCTGTCGCCCATTATAGACTGGGCTATTTCTCTTATAGAAGCTCCTATTAATCCCCTAGGATCTCTTCCTGCAGTTCCTAAAGGGTGACCACTATCTGGTTCAAATACTCTATAGGGATTTTGCATATAATCATACCTTATTTCTACTGATCTAGGCATTGGCACTATATCTGTAATTTCGGCAGATTCAGCAAACCGTCCTGTTCTATATTGTAAAGTTGGAGGTCCTGTCATTCTTCGAGCAATTACGTCTGGTAAAGATTTTTGAATTAATTGTCTAAGGCCCACTGGATTTATACCAGCTTTATTTCTCCAAGGGGAGGCTCTTTTTCTTTGTATTCCTGAAGAAGACTTACCTCCTTTTTTTGCTCTAACTGTTTGTTTTTTTAATTTTTTACGAGGAGCATTTCTACTACCCTTAGCACGAGTTGATTTTCTTCCTTTTTTTACCTTTGGTTCAGTTATTTTCTTCTTTACTTTTGTAGGAGGTTTTATGCCCTTAGTTAATTGTTTTGTGACAACCTCAGCTCCCATTCTCTTTAATCTTTTTTGAGGACTTGCACTAGCTTCCCATTCTTTACTCCCTCTCCCATAAACCTTTACCATTCGCTGTAATACTGCATCTCTAGCTCGATTTAATGCGGCTATTAATTCTGGACCTCCTGCATCCCATTCAGCTTGATCCAAGTTTTTACCACTTTGAGAGGCCAATTCTAGTACTATTTGTATTTCTTCATTAACTCCGCTGTGTGAAGTATTACCATCACTAATTATAGCTCCTGATAGTTTTAAATCATCAAATAAGGATTTTCTAAATAAAGGTAAACCAAACTCCATATCTTCGGACCCATCAAGGGTTCCAGCACTAGTAGATTTTTTTCCTGCGACTGCAGTACCTACTCTAGCTGTTGTATGTGTATCACCTACTCCATGTAATTTAGCTAAGTCTAATGATGCTGCTTCTTGTGCCTCTTTAAGTCCACTATCTTTACCAAATAAAGCATGTGAGCTACCCATATTTGCTCGTAAAGCACTGGGAATAACATCAATTAAACATTGATTTTTAGCCTTAGTAAGAGCATCTCCAAATCCTCTTAAACTAAAATTTTTAGTAGGAGGTATCATAAATACATCTCCTCTACCCGCAGCTTGTTTTACTTCTGGAGGAATAGATTGCTGTGATGGTTCTACCAGTTGTCCACCCCATGGGGAGCTATTCATTACATCTATAAACTTTCGTGTAGTCTTGCCAGTACAAAAATCCATTACTTCTTGTCCTACCGTACTTGTAAAGTCCTTATGACTACTAGCTCCCTTCACATTACCAATAGTCTTCTCTATTACTGCATATATCTCACCTGGATTTAATACAAGATAATGAGTAACTACTTTCTGTAAATTTTCTGCTATAACTTTATATGCAGAAGGTCCATCGCCTGTGTCTGTTGTATCTAAAATACGAGCAATTTCTTGGTCAAGATTCCGTTTAGCCATTTAAACTAAGTCTATAATTTTATAAAGGTCTAGTACTCTTTTGATATGATCTGGAAATCCTATATCACCTCTAATAGAAGTACTACCTTCATTTCTTAGGGTTGTTCCAGCAATTGATCTTTGCGTCTTGTGTTCTTCTTTCATATAATATGTAATCAAGTCAAAAACTGCCAATTTTAAATCAGTTGGTACAGCTGAATAACCTGCAGTATATATTACTTTTACGGAAGCAAACCCTTTTGGAAAATAGTCTATACTCTTTTCTCCATCTATTCTAAAAATACGATCATGTTCTGTATCTACATAGTAATGCGTATTTGCAGTTAGTGTTGTATAGCTATCTGTTATTGAGTCTCTTTCCGCTACGGAAGTGACGCTGTTTAGTGGAGATTCTGTGACAAATATCTCCGAAGTGTATTTATCATCTGGTGAAAAATATTCCGTTTTAGCAGATGAATAGTAATCCACAAGTGAATTACCGCAGTAGGTCTTAACTAATTGGCTAATAGAAGTACATAGGACCCCGATCTTAGTATCGTCCTTGTTATGATCGATTTTCATGTAATCTTTATAATTTTTAGTAGTAATTAAATTAGCCATTATTTTCTCTTAAATGGATAAACTCGGGAGGGCAATTACCCTCCCAAGTCACCCAGCATATTTCAACATATCCACTTGCGTGGTATAATTCGTTAAAAAGCTTAAAGTTTGCTTTACGAAGCTTTGTACATAAGTGCCCACTTCGAAGTAGCGCCATCGATTAGATCGAGGAAGCCAATTCTTTGTGATGCAACAAGTACTCTTCTTTGGTTAACAACTTCATAATCTGACTCTACAGTCATACCTCTTAATCTAGGTACAACAAAGTTTCTAGGGTGAACCGCTACTGCGTAGAATTTACTTACTGCAGCTGTTGCGAATTCATCACAAACTAGAACTTTAGAGCCAAATACTGAACCAATTTCACCTGTAAGTTTAGTAGCGGCATCGCCAACTAAATTTACATCTTGGAATTCAGCGTCTTCTAGAAGTTGGAAATAACTAGATTGAGATACAATGTAAACTACATCTTTAGGATCAACTCCGTATTTACCCATGTTCTTTCTAGCGGCTAAAAGGTTTAGCGCTGTTAAAGACTCGGAGGCAAATGCTGTTGTTGATTGAGTGTAGTCTGAATCGTTTCTTGCTAAGTGAAGTAGACCTTCATAAGAAGCTCCACTAGTACCGAATGCGCCATCAGCGTCATCACCGGCTAGCATTGAGTTTTCTACTGCTCTTGCATGAGACCTTATCATTGATTCTCTAATCAAAGGTAGAACTGGAAGAATTGCATCTTCTTCAGTTTCGTTACCTAAGTAAGAAGTTGAAATCAGTTTTTTGGTTGAAAGAGTTCTTTCAGTCATATCAATACCACCGTAAGGAGATCCATAAGTATCACCTGTTTGTGCTAAGTTACCATGAGGACTTGATCCTGTAGCAGCTTGGTTGCTGGTAAATTCAGCGTAGCCACTATCTGGTAAAATAGGTAGTATTTGAGTTGCAGTTGACATAGTAATTTCTCTAAATAGAGGAGCCAAAACTAGCGCGTTTTGGATATCTCTTTCTACGTTAGTGCTAACTGTTTGTTCGAAATCTGCAGAAGATAATCCAACACCGGAATGAGCGTTTTGTTTTTCCATAACGCTTTTACCATAATTAGTGTCTTCTATACTTCTTGCTCCTATTGCTTTTGACAATAGCCATGCATCTTCCATATCTTTAGAGAAGGCCTCAGTAACGTTGTTACTTTGTCTTTCCCCGAAGATTCTTTTAGATTCACGGATTTTTACGATTTCTTCAGATTTCTCTTTCAGTTCTGCTTTCAAGCTCTCAACGACTTCTTCAACATTATTCATGTTTTCGTCCACACGTTTTTCTAGATCAGAAACTAATTCTTCTGCTCCAGATGTACCTGCTTCAACGATAGCTTTAACTTCAGCTTTTTTCTGTTCGAGTTCTGCTTCTTGTGCTGCTTGCTCTTCTGCGGCTTTCTCTGCATCAGCTGTGTCAGCGGCTTTTTGTTCCGCTTGTTGCATTGCAATTTTCGCTGCTGTTTCACTGGCAACTTTTTTCGCAAACTCTTCAAGATCAAAGTTTTCTGTGTTTTCTGACATTTCGTTTTCCTTTCTTGAAGGCAGACTTTCGTCTGCGTCTTGAGACTCTTCAGTCTCGGTTATTTTGACAAATTGCTTTTTCCACTCATCATATTCTGATTTCGTGTCAAAAGACTTTGCCACAGAGAAGGTGGCTGCTTGATTAGCGGGTACGGATACCACGCTTACTTCAAACAACTCCGCATCAGAGATTTTAAGTCCATCAGTTTCCTCGATATAATCTGCGTCTTTGACGCGGAAACCTACACTAAAAGCTCTTAGAATACCTTCTTTGACTAAATTTGTAACATCACCAGCACTTTTTGATATATTTGCGGTAAGTTTTAGTCCCCTATCGTCGGTCTCTAGACCTGTGGCTCGACCGATAGGTCTGTTGTAATCGTGGTTAAAAAGAATAACTGGATTATTAGTATAATTTTCCAGTCCGCCTTTTTCCCACGCTTCTTTATCTATAACATCTCCCGCTCTATCTGTATCGTTAGTGCTGGCATATCCTTTGATATTTACGCTTCCATCATCAGCTTCTTCAACTGATTTGAAAGTAGATGTTAAGTTAAAAATCTTTTGCATAATTATTCCTTTTTAGCCTTAGCTGCCTTTGGCGCTGCCTTTTTAGGCGCTGCTTTAGGGGCAGGTTCGGGCGCTGGAGCAGGGGCAGGTACTTGAGTAGCCTCCCATTGCTCAGGAAAGTTTCGCCTTAGCATAGACTGCATGCGTGACCAAGACCCAAAAGGTCTCTTTGCGACCATATATCTTATAGGTCTGTCGTCCGCCGCTTTATACTCTGCAACGGTTAGAACTTTTCCTTTTTCAGCAAAATAATCGGCAAGTTGTTTTAATATAGCTGCTTTATTCGCCATTTTCTTCTTCCTCTTGTTCGGGTCTCCCGCCTTCTGACGGGTTGGCCGCTGAGCCTGCTATGTTAGCAGGCACTCTTAAATCATCATGTCCTTCTAACGGCTCCATTCTTAAATTTTCTCTGGCTTCGTTTGGTGACATAATACCTGTATTCACTAAAGTGCTGTAGTATGCCGCTTGATCTTTCAATTCAGGTTGTAAAGCTGGTATATTGCTTATATCTTCTGAAAGATCGAATCCAAAGAATCTTTCAAATGCAAAATTTACTTTCCTAACTATAGGCAGTATTGTTTCTAAATAATACAGCCTGTGATTTGGTCTAATATTTGCATTGTTCCCACTATCCAATAGCAATGGAGGTATTCCAATTGCCTGTAGTATAATTCTTTCGTTTGACTTGATTGCTTCTTGGAAATCTAAGTCTTTAAAATTAACTTCTGTTAAATTATCAATCTCTAATCCACCATCTAGTATTAGAGGACGTCTTCCTCCTGTACTTGGATTATAACGAGCTCTCCAAGCTGCTAACATTCTTTCTTTTATCTTTTCGCTTAAAGTGTTAGGGCTTTTTAATACTAATCCGGGTATCGCTCCATTTTTAAAGAAATTATCCTGAAAATTTCTCATAGACATTAGTAATAACATTGTTCTATAAGCTGGTTTTAGTCTAGGAACTCCTCTATATATTGAATTAAATGAGTTCTCTTTAATATGGATTATTTCTTCTGGAGCATAGTCCACTTGTCCATCATAAGTATATTTTCTAACATAGGTTTTGTCATCTGTTTCTATCTCTATGTTTTCTGCTGGTAAATGATAAAGAGCACTATTTGCTCCATCATAATATACAAATATGTTTCCATCAATCAATAAATCAGTTATCAGATTTCTTTTAAAAGTATTTACATCTTGAAATGGGTTAGGTTCTATATTTAGTAACCTTTTAACAGTAGCCCTTCTAATATTTTTATATACAGGATCCATTCCTGCTAGCTTATCACCTATATCTACTGGTATTTCAGCAACATCATCAACTACTAAGTTTACGGCTCTATTAACTACTTCTAGTTTTTCATAAGCGTCTCTATAATTAGTAACAACTTCTCTAGAAGTTATATTTAGACCTTCCTCTCTCCCAATAAGCCATTGGGAGGGGTTAATTTTTTCTTCGTCTGGGTCAGCGGAAGTACTTCTTCCTAATAATCGGTCATACCATGCCATGTTTTTCTCTTTGTCTTTCTACCCAACGTGCTTGTTTGGGTGCGGTGAATAATTTAGGTCTCTTTCCATAAATGGAGTGTAGTCTTAAATGGTGATCATGACAAAGAGTAGCAACATCATAGTATAATTCCTTATTGTGTTCCATGATGAAAGTATCTCTTACCTCCATAATCTCTTCGGCGGTCTGAATCACTAGCTTCTGTTCTCTTAGCCACTTTTCTAATAGTTCTGTCAATCCGTAGAAGTGATGGAAGTCGAGGTTTTCCTTACTTCCGCAAATACGACATTCCGTTCCCTTATCGTATTTTGACTTTGCTTTGTCTCTAACGTATTTGACTAAGTCTCTCTTTAAATCCATTAAAATTTCTCTTACTTTGTATTATACTAAATTACCACGCTAATGTCAAGAAGAATTTTTTTGTAGGTCTGCTGATCAAAAAGTGGTCGAAGATGTCTCAAAAGTGTAAAGCGCATATCTAAGAGCATCTGCCATATGTGAATATCTATCATGTTTTGGCCTCTCTTTCATTAAATTGGGATTTGCGTCCCATTGATATTGGTCTAAACACTCTAAAGTGTGATGACATCTTTGATCTACAATTAAATTATCATTATCGATTAAACTTGCTACTTCGCCAATACCATCAAGTACTGATTTTTTAGCATTTATAGTAGTAATATCGTAATTTTGAGCAAAATCGAATCTTGTTTGCTGTGCTGCAGAGTCAATATAAATCCAATCAATATCATACTTATCAATTAAGTCTCTAATTTGTACTGCGTGTTGTTCTGTAGTCCTTTCTGCGTCAAGATATTCATTTAGGACATAGAATTTTTCTAAGTCCCAATCATATGCTAGTACGCATAGTGCTGTTGGGTCCTTATACCCTACGTCAAGGCCTGCTATTACGTCCATTTGTGAGGTATCAAGTTCTTCCAAATCAGCTATACACTCTTTAAAGTCAAAAGACCAAATTTGACCTTCATAAGTGTTAAAATCAGCTAAATATTCTTGAGAAAATTCAGCTGAAGACATTGATTTTCTTGCTTCATCAATATCAGCTTCACTAAAACGAGGATTTTCATGATAAGTTGCTCGAATTGAACACCATTCTGGGAACTCATCATTAAATCCACGATAGAAAAAGTCTGCAAACCAGTTATTTCTTCCACGAGGGGTAGAAATAAAGAGTGCTTTACTTCCATCTTTATCTAAAGTAGGTCTTAGTGCTATATTAAAGGCATCTTTTCCATCTACAAGTGCTGCTTCATCAAAAATTATAAGATCATATGACCTTCCTACTGTTGAATCCACTTGATTTATCGACCCCATACGCACAGTAGAGCCATTTGAAAGTTCAATTACCCTATCTTTTGCATTATCTTTTGTAACTTCTAAATCAAAGTGCTTAATTAACTGTCTTTGTAAGTCAAAAGAAATTTGAGATAAAGAGTAGTTAGGTGACATAATTAATATATGTGAGTTTGGAACTAATGCTGTTAGTTGTCCAATTATATTTGCAATATAAGTTTTACCTTGACGCCTAGAAACGGCGCCACATATAAAACGATATTTGGGATTATTAATTGCATTAATTATTGCAGTTTGTGAAGGGATTGGTTCTACACCAAGTAATTCCATATATGGAAGTATAGGTAATTTTATAAATCTATCCTCAGCGGAGTACTCTATTAGGTCTCCTTCGGGAATGTCCTTCCTACTTATCTCTAACATTAGTGCATTGTTTGTGAGGTATTATCGGGGTCAATTAGGTCATTTACTTGTGCTAAATGATAGAGATATAGAAAGCCACCAGCCATAGTAGCGAGGGCGGTCTGTTCTTTGCTTATCCTTTTCTTACTAGCTTCATCATTTAATTTTTCAAGCGTTCTAATAGCCGCACTCTGAATATGGTTTAACCATGTAGAGTCCAAGTGTCTTAAATCTATATCTTCTATCATTAACTTCTCTTTCCTAATCTTTGTTTTCTGGCCTTCTTATACTTTTGATAAGAAGTACGCTTCTTTGCGGTTTTTCTTTTTGAGGGAGAAACCCTCTTTCCAAGTCGTTGTTTACGACTTGTCTTTAATTTCTTTCTAGGCATTAGTTCACCTTCATTGGATCTACTTTTGTAAGTTTAACCTCAGCGTGTGCTGCAAAAATTACTTCAGTAGGGCTTTTTGAAATTATAAGCCTTTCTCCACTTGATAAGTAGATATTTGCTATTGAAGTTCCACTTGCTTCAGTTTGTATAACAACTTCTCTAAGTGTTGTACCTGAGTTATGAAGCATAACAAAATTAGCTCCTTCAACAGTACTCGCTGTTGCGGTTCCTGTAGTTGCTGGGTTTGTTGTGCCTAATATTCTTGCTATTTGCATAGTCTTCTCCTAACGTCTTCTGCGACGTCCTTTCCTGAGTTTCTTCTTTTGGCGGTACTTGATAGCACGAAGTCTTTGTTTCGCTGCTTTCTTAGTTTTAGAAATTCCAGGAGTATTGTCTATTTTATACCCGCCCTTTACTTTCCTTATCGGCACTTTGTTTCTCCACTTTATTCTTTGCTTCGATCATGTCGTCGTGTATATCGACTTTGCCGTCCCAATTTAAATCTTTACCTGTAACGATATTTTTAAATTTAGTAAACCAACTAGCCATTTTTCTTTAAATGTTCCTTAGCTTCCTTTTCCGTTTTAAATTTCCACAGTCTACCTGCAGAATCACGGTATTTAAAAAGACCTCTACTTGGATAGATCTTAGGAGTATCAGCTACTGGAGCTGGAGGTGCTTCTTCGGCTTTCGCTTCTTTTGTTTCGTATTCAACCATTTTTATTCCTATAATCTTCTATCGCTTTTCTGATAGAATCTTCTGCTAAAATTGAGCAATGGAGCTTGATAGGTGGAAGGTCTAATGCACTAGCTATCTCTTTATTACTGACTTCTTGTGCCTGTTTCAAGCTTTTGCCCTTAAGCATGTCTATTAATTTACTGGAGCTCGCTATTGCTGAGCCACAGCCATATGTCTTGAACTTTACGTCCTCAATAATTTCGTTTTCCACCTTAAATTGTAATCTCATTACATCACCACATGCAGGGGCGCCAACCATTCCTGTTGCGACCTTTGGGTCATCAGGATCAAAGCGCCCTACATTATGTGCTTGTGGGTTTTTAAGCACATTCTCAAATCGTTCTATTACTTCCTTAGAATAAGCCATTAAAAACTATAACCTATATTTACAGCTACTTCACTTGTTTTATGAAGCACAGCTTCATCAACATCATCAATAATTTCTAAGCCAAGAGATAGACCGTTCTTTAACTCTTTGGATATATTAACCTGACCATATTTTGAGTTATTAGCCAGTTCCCCATATCTTACAGAAACATCAGCAAAACCAACAAATGGTAGTGAAACTTCCACTTGTTTATAATCTAAATCGCTATTATCTCTGTCTCTCCAGTACCCAACTGATACTATTTTGTATGATAATACACCATACATTTCTTCTACGGAGTCTATATCATTATCGTAGTTATATTGGATAATTCCAACATCTATGCCTACAGCGTCGTTTTCCCACCTGTATCCACCATAAAAGTCATACTCTATTGAAGCTTTAGCTCCAAAGTCTATTTGTGAACCCCAAGTTCCTCCGTAAACTCCGTTCTTTTCTGCTTCTAAGTTCCATTGTATGGCGGGATTACCTTGTGTCTGACTAACCCCTCTGAAAAAGTAATCAGAAGTTACATTAACTCCACCACTTACACCTGCAAATGCTGAAGTACTGAGTAAAAATGCTCCCATTAATCCGAATAATTTTTTCATTTAATTTCCTCTATTTTATCTTCTAATTTTAGTAGAATCCTGTAATTATTTTCCACTTTTGTTTCAATAATTGACAAGCGTTGTATATAATCATCTTTATGCGTTTCATACGCATCTTCACCCGCAACAAGTCTATCAACTTCTGTATTAACACTTGACGCCCACCAGATTGCTCCCACCGTTTGACACAGTAGGAAACAGGCGAAGCCAAAAGGTATTGTTAGTCCATTCATAGTTGTTCGGGTTATCCGTACTTTTAAAAGTTAATTTATATATTTTTGTATTATATCAAAATAGTAAGAAAAAGTCAAGAAAAATTTTTCGTTTGGTTAGTTAAGTAACGGATTGTCGTCTTCTACAGCATCTTTTAAAGTTTCTATTTGTACTTTTAGTACAGAAACTGCGCCTTTTAATTCAGTAATATTTTGACTTTGAACTTTAAAGGAAGGATTTATACCATCATCTATTGATTTATTAATAAACTCAATAGAAGTTTCAATGGCTTCCATTCTATTCTCAATATCTTGAGCCATATCTTCTGCTTCGGAAATCCCTCCGATTTTTGCTTCTAAATTTTCTAATCTATTAACATAAGTTGCTCCAGTATAGCCAAAACCTGCTAGAGTTCCGATTATGCTTACTAAAGCAATTAATTGTGTAGTCTTATTTTGAAAAAATTCCATATTATTCTCCTAGTAAATTGGGCTGGGAATTTATCATGCCTTGTATAGTGCGTAAACTAGTCCCTGCCATGTCATAAAATGCTGATATATTATCAGAAAGTCTTACGTCTGCGTAAATCTCTCTTGGCTCATACCAGTCTGTTTTTTGTGGTAGCGTTTGGTCATAATAGCCTGTGAAGTTTGGATTAAAACCTATAAAAGCTACTAAAGCTGTTTGATCTCCATATTCTCCGCTTTCTTCTGCACTTGCTGCCACTTGTTGTTGTTGTTCTTCTATATTATTCGCAATAATTTCATCTGCGATCTGATCCGCTTCTGAGGCAGTCATTACTCCTGTTGAAGCCGTATCTATTTCGCTTGATAAATCTGCTACTTGAACATCAACCATAGTAGCTGATGCTGCTCCGTCCATACCTGGCATTGGTGTGATACTTACTTCTGTACCACCTATTGAGGAAGAAGATGAGGAAGAAGAACCTATACTACCTGTGTCCGTTCCCGCCGACATACTGTCGCTCGAAACTGCGGTACTAGGACTTAAGGCTAAAACTTGTTGTGTCTGCACAGTAGCACTTGCAAATTGGTCGGACATACTTGGAGAACTCGATGTACTAATTCCCCCGCTTGTTGCTGACGCTATACCACCAGAAGCTGCTGTATTCCCTAGAGATTGGGAAGACACCGTAGAGCCACCAGACCCAGAAGAATATGAATTTGAACTAGTTCCTGCGGCTATGCCACTAACACTATTTGTTGCTGCTCTTACCGAATTAGCCACTACATTTAATTGTTCTGATCTAATTCCGCTTCTTGAAGGCTCCTCATTTATAACTAATTCTAGTTCTGTTTCTTCTAGTATTTCTTCTGACATAGTTTCCTCAGCCAGTAATTCTTCTTCTAATTCTTCTTCTCTTAATTCTTCAATATCTTCAAAAATTTCTTCCACCGCTTCTTCTTCAAATATTTCTTCTGCATATAGTTCTTCCTCTATAAGTTCCTCGAACTCTTCAAAATCTTCTTCTGTCCATTCTTCTTCCATTTCTTCTTCAAACCACTCTTCTAATTCTTCAATACTCTCAAACTCTTCCCATTCAGGTTCTTCTTCATACCTTAAATATTCTTCTGCAATAGTTTGAAACTCTAACTCTGCTAATAGATTTTCTGCGTCATATACTTCGATAAAATCATTTTCAGTATGAAATATATCAGTTATATAAGTATCTTCTTGCATAAATTCTTCATAAGTTTCTTCATATGCAAAAATTTCATCATATTGATCCATCTGTTCATCTAACTCGTCCCATGTATCTAATTCACTGGAGTCCCAATCCATATATCCATCTTCATTAAAAGCTACCTCAGCTCCATACCATTCGTCTACTTGGTCTTGACCAAATTCTTCTAAATCTATGGCATACCATTCCTCATCTGTGAATTCCATACCTGCATAAGGGTCATCATAACAGTAACTTGGATCATCATAACAATCACTACTTGCATAATCTTCATCATAGCCATATTGGTCGTCATAATCGTCATATCCGTAATCACTTTCAGTATAATAAGCTACAGAGGCTTCTGTTGTATATCCTGCACAAGAAGGAGAGTATTGAGGATCTTCATCACATTGTTGATCATCATAAGCTTCCCAGTATAAAGGACAAGAAGTGCTGTATAAAGAATCTATACCACACTGTTGTGTTAAATAAGCTGCTGCGTATCCTGCGCAAGCCGCATTATTTAATGGGTTACTACAGTCTAATGCATTACCTGAACCTACTCCATATAAAGATCCACCACCTTCTAATAAAGTATTAGATGAAGATGCATTCCAATTAGTATTTACACAAGAGCTAGAATTAGTAGTACCTGTATTACATTCATCATAATGGAGATAAGTATAAGTCTGTGAGCTAGTGCCTTGCTCTCCGATAATAACATCATGGTTTTGTATATTTAATGCCCCATATCTAAATTCGAAACTATCATCGGCTTTCCAAAGTATAACCTCAAAACTGTTATCAGTATTGGAACGATTATATTCTCTAAGATTATACCAACCAAATACAGATTTATCAGTAAAATTTCTAGCTAAAACACTAGAACCGTTATCTCTAATTAAATCAGTCCAGAAAGGGTATAGAGTATAATTTCGATAAGGTAAAGGATCGGGGGTATAATCGTTGCAATAGCCACTTGAACCTGATGTCCAAAAGTGAAGGCAACCATTAGTTGCCATTTTGGCTTGTGTAAAGTCTTGACCATAAAAAGTAAAAGTAAAGTCTAGATTAAATATTGATGATACTTGATCATCTCCACTATTTAAATTATAAGATGTGGCTATATAATTTGTCTTTAAATCAATAAGTGGTTGATCCGCTTCATAGACATATGTAGCTGATAAGGGAGTAGCAAAAAGGGCTCCCACTAATGCTACTAGTGTAAAGCCGTAAAAATATAGTAATTGTTTTAATTTCATGCTATCATACATTGTGACCAAGTTTCGGGGTCTACCCACTTCTCACATTCGTCCCATCTATTTGGTTCATCTTCATCTAGACAAACATATGTTCCAGTTTTATCAGAATAACATAACCCATCTAATACTTCTATGCTAGAGCACCCCGTAAAGAACAGTATAAATATTAACAAGCCACCGCCTACTATGTAGACGGTAGCTGGTATTAAAAAGTTTATAAATTTCTCCATTCTCTCTTACATGTATTTCTTGATTTTTTCTTCCCTTCTTCGTTTCGTTCAGTTTTACAAATTGCCATAAAGTCTGCTTTTTTGTCCTCTGAATCTGGTCTTTTTTGTGGATTGTCTTTCCATGATACAGTAGCTTTCTTACCTGTATCTCCCATGTAAGGGCAAGGTGTTCCTGCCATTTCCATTGCTTGGAAAACTCTTACATCTTGGCAAAGTAAAGCAACTGAAGCTACTTTCATTCCCATGTCATAAAGATATTTAGAAAGTTTTAATCTTTCACAATTCATATCTCTGACAGTTCTTCCACCTGATATACCAAAAACTTGTCCTTGAAATGCTCCGCTTCGTCCAGTTGTACATAAGTCTTGTGAATAAGACATTATACTAGGCGCTATTGCTGAAGCTGGTGGAGCTTTTGTTTCAATTTCTTGTTTGATAGTCTGCGTACTGTTAGATTGGTTAATATTTCTATTAGTATTATCTGATGTAGAATTATTATTATTGGTATTAGTATTATTAGTGCTGACATTTGACTCCGACTCTGACTTGTTTATATTAGTATTGGTATTGTTATTAGTGTTATTACTTGTTGAGTTACTAGTACTATTATTAGTATTTACATTTGTATTAGTATTAGTGTTACTTGTAGTCGCTGTTGAAGTTGAATTTACATTCGAACTTACTGTTGAGTTTGACGTACTTGTATTAACATTAGTATTAGTATTGTTATTATTGTTAGTATTAGTACTAGTACTTGTGTTGGTATTTGTATTAGTATTACTGTTAGTGTTGTTTCCTGTAGTTGTTGTAGTGCTTGTTGTAGTTGTCGTATTAGTATTATTGTTAGTGTTATTATTAGTATTAGTGTTAGTATTAGTGTTGTTATTAGTATTTGTATTCGTGTTAGTATTTGTATTAGTATTTGTGTTTGTATTGGTATTAGTATTCGTGTTGGTATTGGTATTCGTATTTGTAGTAGTTGTAGTGTTAGTAGTATCTAAACTATTTTGCTCACAATATTGCTCGCCTGCGGTACAGTTTCCTGTTTGTTCCGCTTGTAACCCTAAAGACCCAAAGATGAATAACCCAGCAACAACTGTTAAAACCACCTTTTTCATTGTTTTTCTCTTTTAGAACGTTAGTTCCCCTTCACTTTCTCCGCTTCGAGTAACTTCTTCATCAAGTTTCCATAGTTACCTTGACCGAAGGGTACATCAGTATTTATCTGTACATTGTTCTGAGTTTTAATACTCCCGTTTTTGGCCTTTTCAAGTTCCGTTTGGGCTTTTACTTCGTCCATGCGAATCTTATGTTGCATCATCAATAAGTCAGCCAAATCTTTATTAGTATAAATCTCTGACTCTTCTGCTTCTTCAAGCTTCTGGTCAATTAATTTATCTAAGGTTTCAGCCAATTTAAAACGATTTCGATATCCTGAATCCATATACACAGTATCTATGTACTTTTGTATTTCTCGTTTATTCAGTACCGCAACGACTTGATCTCTTGGTATGTCTAATTCTCTGCACACCGCAGATACCTCTCCGTTAGCCAAATAGCTATTCGCTATCTCCAGTCCTTCTGGACTCATTCGGGTTGTTATTTCATTACTCATATTAGTATTATACAGTAGTAGTTACCAAATGTCAAGAAAAATTTTTTCCTTGCTGGGACTGTTTAAACTTCGCAAACTTTTCGATGCTATCATCATATTACAAACAAAAAATTTTTTAAAATAGACGGTAGGGCCCGCTATATATTCAGGTCTCCGACCGAATATAACTTTAAAAAATTTTTTTGAAAGTGAAAAATAGACCAATCTAAAAATTAACCCCATTGGTCTGCCATAGCATCAGCTATGCCAGTATATGTTAAAGCCCTAGCTTTTGCCCGTAATTTTTTGCTAGGAACAGCATCTATTAATTTACCATTATCCCTTTGATTGCTCCATCGTTTATTCGGCTTTAGCGTAATGCCGGGTACGAGTCTAGGCTCTATGTATTTAGTGGGTATGAGAGGTGGTAAATTTTTTAACCATAACCCCGTTTTCTTTGAAGCATCGTGTCCAAACTGGTATGGTTGTACATATTGCGCCTTTGGCATGAAATCTAAACGAGTGTTAATACACCCAACAGGATTTTCTAGACAGATTTTAGGTATACCCGATTTCCATAAGTCTGAAACGAATACTAAAGCTTCCTCCATTAAGGGAATTCTTTCAGGTCTTCGTTTGTTCCAAGACATACCGCTAGTACAGATATATTGACAAGGTGGGTGACATACCATTAAGTCCCACCCATCATATAAAATATCGTATACATCTCCTTGATAATGGGGTCCTGGAGATTCGGTAGGGATTAAGTCACATGATATTGCATCATGTCCCTTTGCAATAAAGGCATCGCGTACAATCCCTGAATATTCACAAGCTACTAAAATTTTCATTCTTATATTATATAATATAATCAGCTTGGTGTCAAGAACTATTTTTGAAATCCCCCAAGTTGCGCATGTGGGGGAGTCAGAGAGGTCGAGAGGTGTATTAGTCAACTAACACCCCCATACACTATGCGACGCATTCTGTCGCTGTTCAATTTTTAACCACATCATTCATATCTATAGCCTGGTATAAGCGTAGCGAATGATGCCCTGCTACGCACTCACTATCAGATTCCAGGAATTTCTTAGCCTAAAAGATTCCAGGAATTTCTTAGCCTAAGAAAAGCTGCTACACTTCTGCATCATACAGAAGGCAAGAAAAAACAGATAAAAATAATTGAAATAAATTTCTTAAATCTGTTGTATTCCTTGCTCAAGCTGGTAGAATTGTATTTGTGAGCTTTCTGATTTAGTCGGTATAAACACTTAAGAGAAGCCTAGCAACTAAATGATCCAACTCACAAAGGGCAAAGGGCGAAGCTATGCTTACAAAAGAAATCTCAAAAGGCTAAAATTTGATTTTGACAAAAGGCTCTCATTCGCTGACCAATTAACAACTGCTTAATTTTTGCTCAAATGTTTCAGCTGAAACATACCACGCAGATAATAAAAATCTACAACACTTATAACAAGGGGAAACAAATGTTAAATTTTAAAGAACAAGATATTATCGAAGCAATTAAAACTATATCGGAAACTGACAGAGCAACAATAGAAATGAACTTAGAATTTCTTGATGTTGATATGGAAGCATCTGGTCGCTTAATGACTAAAGCACATTACAACTTGATACTGGCTTATCAACTGATAGCAAAAAATCAAATTGCATTGTTAGATTTAAAAGCTAAAGATAATCTTCATTAAAAGAATTTGAGAGCAATCTCAAATAGGGGGGTAGCTTGGATATAAGCTACCTTGTGTTTAACCATGATATAAAAGGAATTCCATATGTCATATACGCAGAAAGAGGAACAGATTATTAGAAATAATAATCCTGTAACCTATGAGAAAGCAGAGGAACTGGCTTCCCAATTCGGAAAGACTGTTCGTTCTGTTATCTCTAAATCTGTTAGCTTAGAGGTTTATCAGAAAAGGCAAAAGCCTTTGAAGGTAGACAGACCTCAAAAGAAGGATACTGTTCGTTCAATCGAAAAGGTATTCGGCTTAGAGGTTGGCGAACTGCAAGGACTGAACAATGCAAGAGGGGACACTCTCAATGTCTTGTTTCGGCTAATTGCTGAAGCTGTAAGATAAGCTAATATGGGGGGTTGTTCGGTTGTTGCTAAACACAATCGGGCAACCTCTCCTTTTATACATGATTAAGAAGGGGGTTAAAATGCGTCAACGCTTTTATCTTCAATTAACTAAGGAGAAGCTAGAATTTGATAGCCTTGAAGAAGCTAAGAATATGAAAAGACTCTTAGCTAATAAAGGCATGGAAACATCAATGACTTGCAGAACTCCACCAACAATAACAAGGGGGAAAGCATGAAAAAGAAACTGCCAATGGCAACTAGAAATAATGTAGGCAGACAAACAATTATTAAATGGTTGTTTAGAACTTACATTATTTATAGCATCTGTGCAGATGTTCTTGTGTTGTTGGGTATCATTTATTTGATATTCAACTTATAAGGTTAAAGGGCAGATACCTTTTTAAATCTGCCCATTATTTAGGGAAAGAAAATGACACTATTCAAACTGTTAGACACTCTTTCACCAAAAATTTATATTCTGAAATTCGGTAAACGCAAAATGGCGAAAATCGGACATACAGAACAAGAAATCAATCGCTACATTAAAGCGATAAGATTTAAGGGTAAATTGAAGGGGAGAGAACACAAAATTGAATTGGTCGGTGTATTCAAAACCAAAAAAGCAGAAAGCATAGAATACTATGTTAAGCAGATACTAAAGGCGAAATATAGACCTGTGAATGATGCCAATATGGGTAGAGGATATACAGAATGGTTTTTTTGTTCTGACGCTCAAGTATTTTCGGCTTATCTTTTAGCTTGTAAATACATGAAGCGAAAAAGCAAAAAATAGGATTAAAGGAATAATCCCCTAAAGGCGAAAGAGGGAGAGCCTATTTTAAATCTCCCTCACTTTTATAGGGGGTATACAATGCGTATATTTTTTATAGGTTGCCTAACTTTACTAGGCATAATGTTGTGCATTACTGACTTTTCATATGGTCAAGGACTTGCATATTTTTCTGTTCTTGAGCATGGTTATGGTTTTGCTTGGAACTTGTTAATTCTGTTTGTTGGTGTTGCAACTGGTAGCTACCTAATGCAAGACCTTGTGCAAGAAGGTCAAGAAAACTATAACTTATATAGAAATATGTTTTCTAAATGGGAAAGCACAAGAGACAAATGGAAGGCTTTAGAGGATAAATTCATCAGCTTACAATTAGAAAGAGATGAACTTAGACTTGCTAGACA
>VTLG01016764.1_pt1 | contig 18167 bp, 22 predicted proteins | sample 4694571 | NCBI WGS metagenome assembly VTLG01 (sample SAMN12604809, study PRJNA352737) | marine metagenome | biome: ENVO:00000447; feature: ENVO:00000209|ENVO:00000569|ENVO:01000036; material: ENVO:00002151; isolation source: viral sequences binned using virsorter ... | reverse complement strand
CTGCTAAACACGGGCATGTGCGTGTATGTGTGCGTTCTATTATATAAAGGATTGATGTTCAGGTTATTAACAAAATAAATGTTAATATCTTTTTTAACATTTTATTGTTTTTTTTGTTGAATATTAAAAAAAGCTGTATATTTGCATTGTAAATAATTACACAAAACTAAAACACTTAAAAAAATGAAAACAAAAAGAATTAGAGAATATCAACAAGAGATTGAAAGATTGCGAGAGATTGACAGAATTACAACAATCAAAATCAATCAACAATTTGCAGATATGAAAAACAAAGAAAGCAAAGAAGAAAAAGCAAACTTTGATAAAAGACTAATTAATTATATTACTAACTTAAAATAAATAAATTATGAATCAAGAAATTAAACAAGAATTAATAAATAATTTAGATGATGTGTATTCTAAAATTATAGATAACAATAAAGAAAGCGAAGAAATTAATAAAATACTTTCTTTAATTGATGAATTACAAAACGAAATAAATTTTTTATTTTGGGTTGAAAATAATTGCGAATAAAACAAATAATAAATAAATAAAAATAAAAAAATATGAAAAACTACGATAATTGGAAATTAAGTAACCCTTATGATGATGGCTTCGGTTATGATATAGTGAGTGATTGTTGCGGTGCTATAATGTGCGAAGAAACATATGTATGTTTTGAATGTAAGGAACATTGCGAACCATTAGAGGACTACGAATATCAAGCAATACAAAAAGAAAATTATCTTGAAGCAAAAGCAGACGCAGAAAGGGAAGAACGATAAAAAAATTAATAACTAAAAAACACTTTAAAAAATGGAATTAACAACAGAAAAAGAAATTAAAACGCTTTACAATTATTTAAAATATTTAGATTACAATTATAATTTAGATTTTGAAATTTGCGACTATATCACAGAAGAAGAAGCAAAAGAAATAGAAGAAGCGGAAGAAGTAACCGACATTTTAGAAAATAAAGGAGCTTTTAACATTGATATAATATATTATTCTAAGGCAATTAAATATTTAAAAGAGCATGACCCTAGTTTAAACGAATCTATTGACATATCTTTAGAATATGGATATGAATTAGAAAATATTAATTCTGAATTACTCGCTTCACTTTTAGCAAGTCAAAAAGCACGTGAGCAATATTATGAACTAGAAACATTAATAAATGATTTTTTAAACCATTTAGAAAAAAACAAGCCCTTAAAATGTAATGGCTTTGACATTTAAAATAATTACTAACACTAAACACAAAAACAATGAGAAAAATCACAAAAGACAGTATCAACGCATTTATGAACGCAAAAGAATTTAAAAGAGATAATACACAGGTAGAAGTATTGCCTAATGTAACAGTATTAAAATTACACAATAATGCAATAGCGTACAGATATAACGACCCAGAACGCACTCTTACAATAAGCAATTGCGGATGGTTCACACCTACAACAAAAGAAAGATTAAACGCTTTGCCAAATGTAAATATATATCAAAAGAATTTTAAATGGTTTTTAAATGGTAAAGAATGGAACGGAGAAAAAATAGATATTAATTTAAAAAATAAATAAAATGAAAACAAAGAAAAAGAAAGATTTATTACAAGATTGGGAGATTATTCAACAAGAATACTACGAACAATTTAATCGTTCAGAAGTAGAGGAAAAGTATTCTGATTGGTTTTATAATGATGTAGATGTAATTGAAAAAACACTACATTATATGGAGAAAAGCGAAATGATTAAGGAACTTATTCAAGATGAACTAAGACACCGAAAAAATGATACTATTGAAGAACTTAAAGAAACAATAGCATATATAGAGAAACTAAATATTAACTTTAAAAATAAATAATTATGTCAGGCAAAAACCCTTTAACCAATTACAGCGATTTTACATTATTAATATTTTTATTAATTGTATTAATGTTTGAAGGCTGTATATAAAAAAATTATTAACTAAACACATAAACAAATGAAAACAATAAACAAAAACAAAGCAAAAGAATTAATATATAAATCAAATGGTTCAATCTTTAGCACTTTATTTATTAAAAAGAATGGCGAACATAGATTGTTGACAGGTCGCACAAAGGTTAAGAAGTATTTAAAAGATGACCCTAAGCCACCACCATTTGAGCCGAGCAAATACAATTTAATACCAGTATTTGATATGCAAAAAGAATCATACAGAATGATTAATTTAAACACACTTATAAAACTAAATATTAATAAAACTAAATACATAATAAAATGAAACTAATTTAAATAAGGCAATACATATTAATATTAAAAGCATCTATATAAGGTGCTTTTTTTATTGTCTAAGGCATTATAAATATATACATAATACTATATACTAGACAAGCATTTAAACGCTTTAAAGCTTATTATATTTATTATTAAATGTTTTGTAAAAAGTAAATAAAAATGTTTGATATGTTGGCTTTTTTTCTTTCTTTATGCAAAAAAAAAGATAAAAAGATATAAAAAAGATATAAAGAACACAAACCAGAACCATAAGTTCAGGTTCTAAACTAGTTTATAAAGTTTTTTTTTAAAAATTATTGTTTTTTTTGGGGTGGGATTTTAAATTCCGTAAAAAAAATTGTGTCCTGTTCTTAACCCCACAAACGTACACACACAAAACCAAAGTTCAATTTTATAAAACCTATGTTTATTAAAAACATCTATGCAGAGAGTTTGCATAGGACTTTGCGATATGAGCAATGATGTTTCTATAAGACAAGAGGACGATTATAAGGTTTAAGATTTACGCATACTCTTATAAGAGGACGAAGTTAGTGTTTTAAAATTATAGTTTTGCATAATTTCTTTACAATTGGAAACTAATGTTAAAAATTAGATGTTCAATTTTATATATTTATTATGTATGTAGTTTAAATGTTTATTGTATATTGGCAACATGAATGAAAATACTATTGGAAAAGAAGCAATGAAGAAAAGACCAAAGGTAAGTCCTATTGGTAGAATAGATGAGAATTACAATAAGACACCAAAAGCACTTGAACCAAAAAATACAGAAGTAAGACAACTAGCAAAGATGACAAGAAAGTCATTGGCTTATGCTTTGGAAGGACAACCAGTAAAAATTAAAATGGCTCTTGATATATTATTTGATGAAGACCCAAGAGCATACATAGATGCTATAGCAAAGCTAATGAACTATGCAATGCCTAAGCTCTCTGCAACGGAAATTAAAAAAGATACTGACACCAAAATTGAAATAAAATTAAATGAAGGTGCAACCCTTGATGATATTAAAAAACAGATTAGAGGTCTGGAAGATGCAGAAGATATTGACTACACAGAAATAGATGAATAAAAAACAAGCACTAAAGTTTGCTCTTAATAAGAAACTTTGTGAGATGAGTTTCTATGAGTTTTTCAAACAAGCATGGCATGTGGTAGAACCATCAGTACCACTATCAACAAATTGGCATCATAAATATATATGCGATTTATTGCAAGAAGAATGTGAGAGAATCGTTGCTCAAAAGCCAAAGACAAAAGACATAATTATTAACGTACCCTTTCGTAGCACTAAGTCACTAATAGTAACTGTTATGTTTCCAGTATGGGCATGGATAAAATCACCAAAGCTAAGATTTATAACCTCATCCTATTCTGCAACACTATCTATTGAACTAGCAACAAAATCCAGAGATATAATTTTTAGCGATTGGTTTAAAAGAAGATGGTCAGATGTTTTTCATATCAAGAAAGACCAAAACCTAAAAGAGAGATACGAGAATAATCATATTGGAATGAGAAGGGCAACATCTGTAGGTGGTACAGTAACTGGACAGGGAGGAGATTTCCTAATAGTGGATGACCCCCTATCACCACAAATGGCAAACTCTGCAACCGAAAGAGATAATGCAAACGAGTGGTATAGAACAACATTTTACTCAAGATTGAATCAAGCAGATATTGGAGTGAGAATAATTATTATGCAAAGAGTACATGAAGAAGACCTAACAGGATTCTTATTGGATAGAGAAACAAGGTTTAACTATAATCATGTTTGCATACCTGCAACTAATGAAGATGATAGAAACATTAAACCTCCACAACTTAAAAAATATTATGATAAAGATAGTGGTCTTTTTTGGACAGATAGATTTAATAAAAAAGTTTTAGAAGATTATAGAAGTGCTTTAGGTAGCTATGGTTATGCAGGACAGCTTATGCAAACACCAACACCACTAGATTCTGGTATGATACATAAAGATTGGTTTAAAATAGACAGGTATAGAGTAGATGAAGCAACAGTAAATTTTGTAATAGACCCTGCATATACTGCAAATCAAAAGAACGACCCTTCAGCACTACTAGCATATACCTATAAAAATAACAAATGGCAAATAGTAGATTGTGTAAATGTACATAAAGAGTTTCCAGACTTAGTAAAATTCATACCACAATGGGTACAAAAAAATGGCTATACTAATAAAAGCAGAGTGTTTGTAGAACCAAAAGCATCTGGTAAATCAATAGTGCAAACATTAATTAGAGAAACAGGACTTAATGTCAAAGAAGATAAGCCACCAACTAAAGACAAAGTAGCAAGAGTAGCAGATATAAGTGCATCACTTGAAAGTGGTAGAGTAAGTTTATTAAACGGAGATTGGAACAGAGAGTTTCTTAATCAGCTAACTAAATTTCCATCTGCTAAACATGATGATATGGTTGATTGCTTAGTAATGGCAATAAATAAAGAAATTTGGAGTGGAAATGGTAAAATTGTGTTTTTTAAATAATTTTTTCAGTTTATCTATAAATTAGGAAAATATTTAGCACTTTGTTTACTAATTTTGTAAGGTTTTGAAAAATTATACGAAAATAGTGAAAATGAATGAAATAAATTATCTTAATGATAGCCACAAGTCTGTGGTTGAGAAATATTTGTTAAGATTAAAAAAGATAATGTATTTCGCTACAGAAAACACAGAAAGTGGTAAATATCAAGATTTTTTTGATATATTGAACACAGTATATAGGTATTCTAACAATTTCTATGAAACTATGTTAAAAAGAGAAGATAATAACGCTACTCAAGAGTTTATTTTTCTAATTCCAAATATGACATTCTATTCTTGCATAGGTTATTTAACTGCTTTAAAAAATGTTACTAACATAGAACAAATAAGAGATGCTTTAGAAAAAATAACAGTAGTAACGGAAGATGCTACAAGTGATTTAGCAGATATTGTTATAGATGACTATGAGAATAAAAAAATATTAAGAGAAATAGAAGAATTACAACTAACTAAAAATTAACTATGGTAGAAATTAAAATTCAAGACAAAACTTATAGCATACCAACTAAATGGGAGGATATAACTCTTAAATGGTGGTATGGGTTATATGCTATTATAAATAAGTATAATGAAAAGGATGAAGAAGGTAACCCTATAGAAGTAGAGCATAGTGAAGTGGAGATTTTAAAAATGAATAGAGATATTTTTATGTATTTAACTGGCATAAATCAAAATATGATGGAGAAGTTAGATATGGAGAGTGTAAACGCAGCAGTTTCAACTGTAAGTGATTTACTGCAAGAATACAAACCAAAACATATAGATAGATTTGTGTTTGAAGATGAAACATATTTTTTTCCAAAAGAATTTTTAAAGAGAAATACATTTGGAGATTATATAGAATCAACACATCTTGAAAGCACAATAAAGATTATGAAGCATGGTAGATTTGATGTTTTACCAGAACAGATGGCTATATTATGCAGGAAAGCAGGAGAGGAATATGATGATGATGCTATCCCCTCTAAAACTGAAAAGTTTAAAGAACTCACAATGGATATAGTTTGGGAGTTCAGTTTTTTTTTGACTATGCAAAGTCTAAGGTTAACAAAGACTTTCCAAACGTATTTAGTGAAAGAAAAGGTGGTGGAGGAGGAAAAAATAAAGTATCTACAATAGGTCTTTATAATAAATTCATAAAACCTTATGGTTGGTTGAATAGTTTATATATGGTAGCAGAGAAAGGGGTGTTTAAACAAGAAGGAATGAATGAAGTGGATAGCGTGAAAAAAACAGATTTGTATAAAGTGTTAACTTATTTAAGTTGGATAAGTGCAAAAAATGATTACGAAGTAGCTGTTCAAGATAAAATAAATAATAAAAATAATATACAACTAGGACAATAATGGCAATAACAAGATTAACAGACTTAATAACAGTATTTGAAAGTAAATGGACTTTTGGTGATGTTAAGTTTGGTTATGAGTCGGATGTAAATGAAGACCATGACACAAAATATCCATTAATGCTTATACAACCTCCATCATCTATAATACCAGAAATATATAATGGTAGAGAGGAGTATGAGTTTGAAATAAATTTCTACAATTTATATTCTCAAGCAGCACAATCAGTAGTAACACTACAAAAAAGATGGGATAATCTACAAGACATGTCTATGGAATGGTTTGATATGGTCTTAAAGAATTATCAAGATGTTAATGTAGAGGCATACCTAAATGATGAGAGTTTAGAGATTGAAAGAGTAAAAGAGGTAGCTAACGATAGGTTAGTTCAAATAAAAATGTCTTTTACAATGAGTGCATTTACAAAATGCTTTAGACCAGTATCTATATATCCTTCAAACTTTAGCGATTTAGTTATTTGGTTAAGAGCAGATAGTGGGGTAACATTTGATATACCAACACAAAAAATAAGTGCTTGGGCAGACCAATCTGGAAATAATAATAGCGTAGCAGAAGCTACAGCAACAAGACAACCTTTAAGATATGGTTATGATGGTGCAAATGACAAGGCATACATCAATTTTGATGGCACTAGCAATCAAATGGTTTCTAATAGCAACTCGCCAATGTCTTCAAATAGTTTTACTGCTTTTGTAGTTGCAAAGCAGCATACATCAGACACTAATATACAAAGAATATTTAATTACAGTAAAGGGAATACTGCAAACATAGTTATTGGATGTAAAGACAATAAGTTTTATTTTAATGTTAATAATAACAGAACTCCATTAGTAGGAGAAAGCATTAATGTTGGAAGCTCATTAACAAATTATTCTTTAGTTAAAGTTCAGTTTACAGCATCTGGTGGTTTGTTAAAAATGAGTATTAATGGAGGTGCAGACTCTGATAATGACATATCTGGTTGGGATACAAATATAGTGTTTAATGAAACTACTTTTGATATTGGAAGATATGCAAAAGCAGATATAGCAGAACTTATAGTCTATAACAGAGTTTTATCAAGTACAGAGACAGCAGAAGTAAAAGGTTACTTAAACACAAAATTTAAAATATATTAAGATATGGATTATAAAAAGTCAACAAATTCGGCAGTTAAATGGAGGGTACAACCTCGTATTGGTTGGTCACAAGATGGTAAATACGCATTTAGAAGCAACACAGGTACATGGATACATAGTGCAAATAGCCCTTTAATATATTCTGCGACTTTCTTCAGAGCAGGTTTAACTGAAAACATAGAAATATCTGCTTCTACAGAAACCCCTACCTCAACCACTACAAGGGGAGATATATTAAATATGATATTTAAAGTTTATGCAACAACTAAATTCTTCAGTTTGTCTAATGAAAGTCAGTTTGAAACTGAATGGGAGTTTATTGGTAGTATTAAAAAATCCAGAGATATATCAAACAGAAAATATGTTACTAATGATGTTCCAGAAGGACATAGATTTTCAGTAGATATAAGTCAAATGATTTCAGATGAGCTTTCATACTCATTAGTACCAATCGGCAAGGGTACTTTTCAGAGCATACAACATGGTGGAATGAATGGTGGTCTTGCTAAAAATGATAATGTTGTAACACAAAATGGAGTTTTGTGGAATGGTTATCCAATAAATAGTTTTTTAACAGAGCCAAATGGTACTTATAGAACTATAAGAGTGGCTGTATATGGAGAAATTTTAGATAATCAAGGGTTTATACATGAAACAACTAATAAACTGTTAAGTTCTGAAACTATAGTAGTTATAAATAGTGTGCCTACAGCAGGTAGAGAGTCAGGTTATTATGGCACAGGTAGTATAGATGAGTGGCTTCGTTTAGGAACATATGCAGATTCTTCAGGTACTCCTAAAAGGATGATGACAAATTGTCCAAACTTTAGACTTCAAGGGGGGGGTTCAACAACTACTCCGTATGGCAATAGAAATTTTTGGTGGAAAAAACCTGTGAGAATAGACTCAAGAGCAGAGTGGCTATATTGGTTTCAAGCACAGGTGAATTTTTATGATGGTGGTTGGTTTCCTTATAATAAACTTAAATTAAAAATTATGACTTTTGACTATAGTGGAGCTGCACAAAACACAGTTTACTTAGATGATTTTGAAGATAATTTATCTACACTAAGAGATGCTAATGGCAAATACATATATCCACATTCTAGGTGTGTAACAGCACAAAACATATCAGTTTATTATATAAATGCTAATGGTAAAAATGATGCAGGAGCTTCTTTAACAAACCAAATAGACAGTAATACAGATTACTATACTGTTAACCTAGAAGGAACAAAAGATTCAGATGGAAGTAAAATGAATATATCACAAAAATATTATTATCAAATAGATAGAGTAGGGTTTAAATATGAGGATTATGATTCAGATGTAGTTAATACTACAGAGAACTATGTGACATTTTTTTGGTTAAATAGATTGGGAGGAATAGACAGTTATACAGCAAAAAGAGATATGGTTCAAGGATTAACAATAAGTAAAAATGTTATAGAGAGGAAAACAGCTAATAGGTCTTTCAGGCAAGATGATGCGTTTCATACTTCTGGAACAGCAATTAATACAAACGACTATATAAGCGACACAATGAGAGGTGGTGATAATTATAAAGGGGGTAGAGAGGTTATGAGTGTAAATGCTGAAAGAGTACATAGTGTATATACAGAACCTTTAAATCAAGGTGTTGCAAAATGGTTAGAGGAACTAATAACTTCTCCAAATGTATGGATAGAAGAACAAAATAGTGAGCAAAGAATAAATTTTATTCAGAACCCACATCTAAGACCACAAAACAAAGGTTATGTTCCAGTTATAATTACTAATAATGAAATAGAAACTTTTAATACAGAAAAAGGATTAGTTACATTTAATATAGAATATTATTATGCACATAAACTTAATACACAAAGAAATTAATATATAATGTCAGTAAAACTAGAAATATTAGACTATGTAATTGGAGGGAAGGTATCTACAGTACAGATGATAAACAATGCTGAATTTAATTTTACAGGAGGAGGATGGAATGTGGGTCAAACAGCATGTCAAGGTGGTAATTGGTATATAACAGCAAATAGAGCATACCATTGTGTATCTACTAATGCACAAACAATGCAAAATGATGAAGACACTTCAGGAAATCCTTTAGTTTTAAATCAAGGACAAAGATATAGGGTTGATTACAAAATTGGTGGCAATTCCACAAGCGGTGCAGGAGAAGGGTTGTGGTTACATAATCATGGTGTAAATAACACACATATTTTTCTCAACAATACAAATGGAGAATATTCAACAGAATGGGTGCAAGGGGGTAATACTAATTCGCTTTCAGCATTAAGGGTAAGTTGCGGTGCTAACTTCTCTGGCTACCTTTCTTATATGCGACTATACTCTTTAGAAGATGTTTCTTGGGAAGAAAGTGTTATTGGTGAGGTTGATGTGACTTCACATGAAGATTTCCCTCTTGCACTAACATTTCAAATTGCAGATATTAAAGATATAACATCAACAAGTGGTACTTATAGTAAAAAGTTTAAAATACCTGCAACAAATAATAATAATAGATTGTTTAAACATTTTTATGACCCTAAATCACAAACACCATCTAATATAGGGGGTTTAAAAAAATGTAGAATTTTAGTTAATAATTTATATTCTTTAAATGGTCTTATAAAAATAATTGGAGCAGGGGGATATGGGGAAAAAGCAGCTTATTACGATTGTGTATTTTATGGTAATAATATGAGTTGGGCAACCCAAATATCAGAACTAACATTAGCTGATATAGATTGGGGAACAAACCTTGATAGTGGAACTCCTTACTTATTAAATTTTTATAAAGTAACAGGTTCAGGCACAACAAACACAGGATGGCGACAGACAGATTGTGAGTCAACAGCAGAGCATGTTGTTTGTCCTTTAGTAAGCTATGGAGATTTTAATACTTCTGGAAATGAATCTACAGTTCAAACCCTATACACTTATACTGAATATCAACAATGGTTATGGGGAGGTATTCCTGCAACTGGTCAAACAGGATATTATGGTCGTTTTGATAATCAAACCTCATATGGCAGTCCACTTCCAGAATGTGATTGGCGACCTGCAGTATGGGTTAAAAACACTATAGATAAGATATTTAATGTTTTAGGTTATACTGTAAATTCTAACTTTATGAATACTGATACATTTAAAAAATTAGTATGGCTACTGCCTAATGCTAAATATTACAATACAGATGAAAGACATAAAAGATACTCTTTTGAATCTAAACTAGGTTCATCATATACTTTTGACCAATATCAGAGTGGTGTTGGAACTGTTAGTAGTAATACATTTCGTTTTCCACATACTGGTACTTACAGTAGTGTTCCTTCAGCAGGAAACAAATCAAAATCTGGTTGGTTTGAAATAGATAATGCTTCAGATGAGAGTATATACAATTATGGTTGTGGCAGTTTAGGTACTTGTAATCCTGATGCAACAGGTGGGAGTGTGGATTGGGGAGTAAATACTTTTGGTTTTAGAAACAGTAATGGTAATTTTTATGCTCCAGAATATGGTTATTACACTATTAGAATAAAAAATTTAAAAGTTAAAATGTCTAACTTTTCTACTACAGCTACTGGGTTTCATCTTCATGATGTAAAATTACAATGCGGTATATGGGTAAGAACAGTAGGTCAAGGTACTTTTGCAACAAATCATCCTAACGCTTTTAGAGAGTCAAATGATTTAGGAGAGTTAGAAACTATTGGTTCTGATAGTGTAAAACAAAAGACATTCTCATTTTCTGAAACTATATGGTTAAATAAAGGTGACAGAGTTTTACCATATGCTAAAGCTATATGGAATTTACCACCTAACCATGCCAGCGATTTAAATGGTAAATACTATAAATATGATTTAGAATTAGTAACAAATCAAACTAGAATAGATTATTTATTTAATGGTGAGAATTTACAATGGGGTCAGACATACGATTTGGCATCACTTATAAATCCAGAATACAAACAATTAGATTTTATTAAAGGTGTATCACATGCTTTTAATCTTAAAATATCTACAGATGAAACAAGTAAGATAGTAAACATAGAACCTTTTAATGATTTTTACAAACCATATTCACAAGCTATAGATTGGACTCAAAAATTAGATAGAAGCAGAGAAACCCAATACCAACCACTTAAAACAGGTTTAAAAAGAGAAGTTCAATTTAACTATAAAGAAGACAATAAAGATGGTAAGGTAGCTGCAATGGGAGAGCAGTATTTTAATGACATACCAGACCCATTCCCACATCAAGAGTTTTTAGATGATACCTTTGAAAAAGGATTAGAGGTGTATGAAAACCCATTCTTTTCTGGAACTTCATGTGGAACAGATAGAGATGTAGAGGGGGATGGTAGTGTAGAAATAAGTTCTGCTAAAAATGCTTATTTATGGGAATGTAATAATTCTAGTGTATTACAGGGTAGATGTGATAAAGGTCATAGCTATAAACCAAGATTGTTATATTATAATAGATATAGTCCAAACGCTACATATACACTTGGATTAACAAAACAATTTAAAATACAAGCATGGGCAAATCATGAGAAATTTGTATCAGCAAATGCAAATGCTACAGATAATGCTGCTATGGATGTTTACCCTCAAGCAACATCTTATAATAGATTTGACAACACATCACCTAACTTATGCTATGGTAATATATCAGTTAGTAACTTTAATAATTCTACTTATGCAAGTGGAGGTGAGGAAACTGTTAAAGGGTTATATGAAACATATTATAATTTTATGATAGAGCAGTTTAAAGCCAAGCCAAGATTGCAAGTGTCTTATTTTGATATAAAAATAACAGATATAGTAAATCTTGATTTTGGTAAATTAGTATATGTAGATGGAGCTTACTGGAGAATAAACAGAATAATAGATTATAAACCTCATCAAAACACAACTACTAAGGTAGAGCTGATTGAGTGGATAGATGTTGGAACTTTTGCAGCATTGCCACCACCAGTATTATCAAATAGTATTGTTGGAGAAGAACCTAATCCTTTTGTAACGCAATAAATATGACAAGAATAAAACAACAAATAGATAGCATAACAGGATTGCCTAAACAAGAGGGATTACAAACTTTAAGTTCAATGCTTGTTCATGAAGATGAGTATGTTTCAGAAGGTAATTGTTTTATATCACAACACCTTTCTAGTGCTACAGATACTGCAACAACAGCAACAGATTGGAGTTATGATGTTGTAAGTAGAACAACATTTAAAATTAATACTTGGTTTAAGTACCACACAAGTGGAAGTCCTTATGGCACTATTGCAGCTCCTTCTGCTTCTACTAATTATGTTACATTTAATGCAGCAGGTTCTAGTGGTGTATCTGCAACGCATAGTGGTATATATCAGAAATTAACAGGATTAGTAATTGGTTTTAAATATAAAATATCTGTTAGGTTACAGAATTATTTAACTACAGGAGGTACTTGTACCCTTATGGCTTATACCAATACTTTTGAAAAAATAACAGAAGAAAGTTTTGTTTTAACAGACTCTCCACCAACAACTAAACCTGCTATGATATTATCAACAGAATTTACAGCAGTATCTACAGGAGATATAATACTTATAGACTTTACAAATACATTTGGTACAGGACATGAACCTCCATTAGAAGCAAGTACAATGGCTGTGCAAGAAATATCTGTAAAAAGACAAGATAATTATTTAATACCATCACAAGCAACTGATAATAACCAAAATTCATCTACTATTTATAAATTAAATATAGATTCACCAGTTCAAGATGTGGAAGAAACAGTAATAGTAGAATAATGGATTTTGAACACACAAATAGAACATTGCATGAAGTGGGGGGAATACTTAGAAAAGGGTTACAACAAGAGCTTATTGACCAAAAGCATGTTGCTACTGGAAAGTTAAGTAGAGGATTAAAATATCATGTTAGCAATAATGTTTTAAATGTAATGTCTTCTGTTAGTTATTGGAAAGCAGTAAACAATCCTAATTTTGCAAAAAAGCCAAATTTACCTGCAATAAAACAATGGGCAAAACACAAAGGATTACCACTTTCAGCAGCAGCTCCTATATTTAGAAAATTAAAAGAAAGAGGTTATGGCAAACCATACGTTTATTGGTCAGAAGGTAATAGATTAAGAAGAACAGATTTTGCAGGTTATACTGCTAGAAAACACAAAGATGAGGTTGTAAATAAATTAGCACCTTCAATAGGAGTAGATGTAGCGAGAATGATAAGCAAACAAATTAAAAAAAATAATCCAAAAACAAATGTTACAGAAGCATTTTAATATTTAATATATATGGCAACAAATACAGAAAAGATAGTAGTACAGGTAGTCGTACAAGGACAGAAAGATTTAGATAGACTAGAAAAAAGAACAGGTGGTGTTACCAAAGGTTTTGGTAAAATGGCTGCAGGAATAACTGGTGCAGTAATTGCCTTTAGACAAATAAATCAAGTTATTGGTGGTGCTATAAGGTCTTTTAGAGATTTTGAATTTCAAATGGCTAAAGTACGAGCAGTAACAAGTGCTTCTGATAAAGATTTTAAAGTGTTAAGTAAAACTGCTAAGGAATTAGGTCGTTCTACATTCTTTACCGCACAACAAGTTGCAGAGTTACAAACTAACTTTGGTAAATTAGGTTTTTCTACTCAAGAAATATTAGATGCTCAAGAAGCAACACTTTTATTAGCAACAGCAACAGATACTGACTTAGGTAGAGCAGCAGTTGTAGCAGGTGCTAGTGTTAGAGGTTTTGGTTTAGATGCTTCAGAAACAGGTAGAATTGTAGATGTAATGGCAGTAGCATTTAGGTCTTCTGCATTAGATATAGAAAAATTCCAAACTTCCATGACTAAAGTTGCACCTATTGCAGCAGGAGCAGGAATATCTATGGAAGCAACTACAGCAGTTATGGGTGCTCTTACAGATGCAGGTATTGAAGCGTCTATTGCAGGTACATCATTGAGAAATATTTTCTTAAAAATGCAAGACTCATCTTCAGACCTATCAAAACATTTAGGATTTACAGTTCAAAGTGGTGAAGATTTACAAAGAGCTTTAAATATGTTAAACGACCAAGCATTAGATAACGAAGAAATAATGAAACTGGTTGATTTAAGGCAGGTAGCTGCATTTAGAACTATGATAGAAGGTTCTCAAAGGATTCAGACTTTAACTAATGACTTTGACAATGCTAATGGTGAAGCAGCAAGAATGGCTGATATTGTAGGAGATACTTTAGAGGGTGCTTTTAAAAGATTAAAGTCTGCAACGGAAGGATTGGCTATTGAATTAACAGAAAAGTTAGGTTCAGGTTTAAAAGATTTAGTTAATACACTTGCCGACTTTTTTAATTGGTTAACAGACAATTCAGAAGCTATAGCAAAAATAGTTAAAGGAGTTACCTTCTTGGCTAAAGCATTTATTGCTAGTAAGGTAGCTACTATTGCTCTTGCTGTAGCTACAAAAGGATTGACAACAGCAAAAAAAGCATATGCTTTAGCTACAGGTACAGCCGACATGGCTACAAAAAAGTTTATTGTTAGTTTAAAATCTATGAAGGCAGCAATGACGAAAACTGGTGTAGGAGCTTTAATTGTGTTGGCAGGTGAGTTAGCTTTTTTTCTATCTAACTTGGGAGATGAAGCTGAAGATGCAGCAGAAGATATAAACAAACTTTCAGAAGCACAGCAACAGCTTTTAGATAGAGAGCAAAAATTTAATGCTTTAATAAATCAACAAGTAGGAACTACAATAAAACAATCAAAAGAAATAATTAGCAATTTAAAAGGCGAAAAAGCTCTAAGGCAATCTGCTTTAATTCAACATCAAAAAGGTCTTATGACATTAAATGCTGAACAAAAAAAGGCATTTGAAGATGAAGTAAGAAGATTAACCCAGAGAATCAACTTAGAAAAACTTAATGGGCAAGAGCTTTTAAAGATAAAAAAAGAAGACGAAGTTGTAAGTAGGTCTTTAATAGTAGAGCAAGAAAAGTTATTAGATATAGCTAATAGGATGCCAGAAACTACAGAAGCTGAAATAATTGCAAAAAATCAAAAAATACAAACTATAGAAAAAGAAATAGATAGATTAAAAAACTTAGGTATAGAAACTAAAAAAGTAGCAGAAGCTAAAAAAGAAGAAGCTGTAGCTACAGATTTTTTATCTAGTGTTTCTGATGATTATTATAATACTTTAACTGAAGATGTTATAAATGGTACAGCAACTATACAAGAACAAGAACAAAAGCTAAGAGATTTTCAAATAGACTTACTTAACAATTTACTACAAGATGAACAGCTTACTCATGACCAAAGAGTACAGTTAGAAAAACAATTAAATGCTCTGAAACTCCAAAATATAGAAACAGAGAAACAAGCTAGACAGGAAAATATAGATAGTGTTGCTGCATTAGGTGACCAGCTTATAAATTTAGCAGGTGAGGATAAAAAAATGCAAGGAATAAGAAGGGTGGGTATTGCTCTTTCTTCTACTGCTGCAATAGCAAACAATTTACAAGCATTATCAGAAATGTCATTAGGAGTTGCTGCACAGGCAAAATTACCTTTTCCTGCAAATATTATAGGAATGGTTACAACTTTAAGCACACTTGTTTCTTTATTTGCTAATATTAAATCACTAGGAAGTGTATTTGAAGATGGCGGTATTGTTGATAAATACGCTAATGGAGGTATGGTACATGGAAGGTCACATGCTAATGGAGGAGAAAAGTTTGCAGTAGGAGGTAGAGTAGTAGAATTAGAAGGAGGTGAAGCGGTAATAAATAAAAGAAGTACAGCAATGTTTAGGAATCAATTATCTGCAATGAACGCAGCAGGAGGAGGGGTTAAATTTGCAGATGGAGGTCTTTTAAATATGCCATCATTTACACAGCAACAATTTAATGCTATAGGACAAAGCCAAATGATGGGAGCTATGAATCAACAAAGTAAGGTAGTTGTAGTAGAAGCAGATATAACAGATGCACAAAATCAAGTAAGTTTAATACAATCAGAAGTTTCATTTTAAAACTAAAACAATTATGGAAGAAATATTTAAAATTATAGAAAGTTATGGGTTAACATTAGTTTTACTCATTGGTGCTTTATACGCACTATATAAATTTTTCTTTTTTAGTATTCATGAAGTTAAAAATACATTTTCTAAACATCATGAGAAAAATGCAGAAAACATGCAGGATATAAAAGAAAAAATCAATATTATACTAGAGTTTATTAAAAATTATAAAAAAAATTAACAAATGTTTGTGAATAAAAAAACAAAATTAGAGAGATTAGCTATTTGTAAAAGTTGTAATATGTATCGCAACTTTTTAATGTTAAAGTACCCAAAAATAGAAACAGGAGCAAGATGTGCTAAATGCAAGTGCTTCCTAGATGCAAAGACATCTTTAACTAAAGAGTTTTTTGGAAAGTGTCCTTTAAACAAATGGTAAAATAAATACATATGGATTTAAAAGAAATAGCTAAAAACTATAACAAAAACAAAAAACAAATGATGATTGATGCTGTTAAAAAAAACAAAAATTATATGAATAATTTTTCACAGTATGAATCAAATTCATTAACCTTAATGTATGCAGAATGGCATATGTTATTCCCTGCACAAAAGCAAGATATTAATTGCAGTTCTTGTAGAAAAGCAGTAAATAAGTTTTGGGAAACTATGGTTGAGGAATGGAAAATCACTAAAGAAGTAAAAAAAACTAAAACTGTTGGCACAAAAAAAAGAAAGACAAAATAAAGTAGATGTAGTCTATGATTATATTGAAACTGTTGGTGTAGAGCTAAAAAAAAAGTTTGGAAATACGCCTACTTGTAAAGATATGATTAGACATCTAGTTGAAAAAGGTATAATTGAACCTAAAAGAGTCAGAAATTATATGATAATCGTAGATTTTGATAGAATGTTAGTTGGGAATGAAGGTAGTAGAACTTGCACTTTCATGGACTTATCTATTAAGTATGAAATAAGCGAGAGTCAAGCACAAAATATTGTGTATAAGGAAAGAAAAAAATCTATTCCTATGAACAATATATCTTATTAAAAGTTTTGTAGATAAATTAGGTAAATATAAAATAGATTATAGTCTATTTTTGTATCTATGAAAAATAACTGGTATAATATACAAAATAAAGCAAGTAAAACTGCTGATGTTTACATTTTTGATGAAATAGGAGCTTATGGTGTAACTGCACAAGACTTCATTGCTGAAATCAAAGATTTAAAAGACATGCCTATCAATTTACGCATAAACAGTTTAGGTGGAGATGTGTTCAATGGTATGGCGATTTACAATGTAATTAAAAAAAGAAAATACAACACAACAGTATATGTTGAGGGTATAGCTGCTAGTATTGCAACTATTATTGCTTTAGGTGCAGATGAGGTTGTTATGTCTGAAAATTCTCTTTTTATGATACATAATGCGTGGGGAGGTACAATGGGTGATGCAAAGGATATGCGTAAATCTGCTGCTACTCTTGAAAAAATCTCTGCAGAACTTACAGAAATTTATGTAAAAAAGACAGGATTGTCTTATGATAGGGTTGCTGAAATGATGGATGAGGAAACTTGGTTAAATGCAGAAGAAGCGTTAGAGCTTGGTTTTGTTGATACTATTTCAGATGCTATTAAGATTGCTGCTAAGTATGATGTTTCTAAATTTAAGAACATCACTAATGAGGAAATTCAAAACAAATTTAATATTAACATAAAAAACAAAAAAATGACTAACGAGTTAAAAGAATGGTTCAATAGTAAAGTTGAAGAAATTGTTGCAGCAGTTAAATCT
>VTLG01015029.1_pt1 | contig 18167 bp, 26 predicted proteins | sample 4694571 | NCBI WGS metagenome assembly VTLG01 (sample SAMN12604809, study PRJNA352737) | marine metagenome | biome: ENVO:00000447; feature: ENVO:00000209|ENVO:00000569|ENVO:01000036; material: ENVO:00002151; isolation source: viral sequences binned using virsorter ... | reverse complement strand
TTTCCATTTTCAGCCGCACCCATTTCCTTACCAGCATTTCTACCAATAGCTACATTCGCACCGCCTGTTACCAAATCTTCTAAGGCTGTATCACCTATAGCTATATTTGAACCACCTGACGTACAGGAAGTTAATGCTGTATATCCTATTGCTGTATTACCAGCTCCCGAAGTCAAATTATTTAATGAACTAAAACCAACTGCAACTGTTCCACTTGCAGTAGTTTCTAAAACACCTACACTCATTGAAGCGTACCCAAGAGCAGTACAATTATTTACATCATTAGAGACTACACTACCCATTGCATAATTTCCAACAGCCGTATTTCCGTCTAAATTAGCAGTAGCTTTTGAAAGTGCTTGAAATCCAATCGCTACGTTATGGTCAGAAGTTGTTAAGTCATTTCCAGCATCTTCTCCCATAAGTAAGTTATAATTTCCACCTGAAGCGAGAGCATTTCCAGCCAACTTTCCAAAAACTGTATTAGATGCACCACTATCATTATTACTTAGTGAGATTCTGGAGTTGGCATCAAGTTTTAATCTTACTCCACCATTTATAAAAGCTTCAAACTCATTTGAGCCATGTAAATACCCTAAATATGAAATATCATTATCATCTGCATCACCAAAATAAATAATATTATTTGCATTATTAGGTGTTAAAAATTGTATTCCAGCATGAGTATTGTTTTCAATCGTTAATACTGCATTAGCATTTGAATCTACCGAACCAGCAGTTGCTTTATGGATGTGCATAGTTGTATCTGGACTTACTCCAATGCCGACCAAACCTGTATCAAGTAAGGTCATAACCTCAGCAGAGTCTCCTGTAATTGCTAATGCTTGACTATTGTAATTAGCATGGATTGACCAAGTGTTATCTGGACTGGTAGCAGTATTGGTTAAAGTTATTTTGCTTGAAGTGTTATCAGTTCCTTTAATGTCTAAAGCTGTTGCTGGAGAGTCATTCTTAATCCCAACTTTACCTGTTTTATCAACATAAAAATTTGTAGCATAAGTTCCAGCATTATTATTGGCTATAAAAAATTTGCCACTATTATCAGCACCATCCCTCATCATGCCACAACCACCAATGCTATTATCAGAATTAGCACTATCATTAATTTCAAAAGCTATCATAGTACCAAAACCATCTGCCATATCGCCACCAGTTTTGCCTCTAACAACAAATGCATCTGATAAATGCCCTGTTGTTGCACTTGCGGTACTACGAGTAAATCTACCAGCCGCATTATCAGTATCTAATACGTTTAATTGCTTAATAGAACTCGAGTCATTGATACTTATGTTTCCACCAGATGTAATTGTTAATCTATTTGTGTTATTTGTCCTAATACTAAGGTCATGGTTTGTTACAGTTCCAATTAATCCACCACCCGAATAAGCATAGTTTAAAAGCTCTACATCACTACTAGCATCTCTAATCGCTACATTAGTAGTTCCTGTATGAGTAAATATTGCAACAGAATCAACAGCAGGAGAATCTGCACCAGCACCAACGTGCAAAAGGTCTACTGGAGAGGTATTTCCAATACCGACCTTGCCTGTTTCATCCATCAACATAACAACTTTTGATTGGTCTATGTTTTTAAATTGCAGAGTAGATGTTGAACCACTATTAGCATTAAATATTTGCCACTCATCTCCATTTGTTTGTGTTGAATCGAGCGATAGGTAAACATTATCATCCGATACTACTTTTAGGTTTGCTCCACTACCATTTACTTCAAGAGATTCTGAAGGGTCTGTTACTCCAATACCAACAGCACCCCCAGATGTAATTGTCATTGCAGTATTTAAAGAATCATCTGGATTTGTAGAAGTATGAAACGACATTGTAGTAGCGGCATAATTATTTTCTACAACTTTAATTCTTGCTGAAGTAGCTGGTTCACCAGAGAAACTATCTTCATTTGTCCTAAAATCTATTTGACCTAATATTTCAGAGCTACTTACATTATCTCTATTACTTTCTATTGTAAATGTTGGGTCTTGTCCTTTTATTGATAACAATGAAGATGGACTTGTACCAATACCTACCTTGCCTTCCTTTATTACTAATTCACCACTTTCCCCAATCTCCATAGACCGATTATCTGGATCCCATTTAAAATCACAAGAACGACCAGCTCCTGACGCTGCGTTTAATGCTCTTAGTCTAATAGTAGTATCAGCTCCATGTGTTGATTGTTCTACTTGAAGCTCCTTTGCGGGAGAGGCAGTTCCAATACCTACCAAACCATTTTCAAATATTGCACCAGTAGAATTAAGAGTTAATTTTAATTGATTATTAGCTTGAAGTTTTAAATAATCGCCAGATGAACTTCCGTATATCATATTATGAGTATCGCTACCCCATGATATATTTTTATCATTTCCAGAAAGTTTAATATCTCCACTTGTAGTAACTATTGAATTAGTAGTATCTACTATAAATACATCGCCACCATCACCATCTTTTCTAACCAGTAGTGCTTCTGTGCTATTTATGTCTATTGTTGATGTGCCTTGAAGTACCTCATTTAATGTTAATGCTATTCCACCAGATACAGTTAAGTCACCTGTAATTGATAAATTACCATCTATTTCTCCACCATTCCCAAGATCCTGGGGATTAGTAGATCCCATTGGATTAAACATCTAAATCTCCACTGTTCTAACTGCTCCAGTTGTGGTACTGGTGCTGTTATAATTAAAATACACTGTATTTCCTAATCCACGAGGCACGGTTAAAAACACCATTGTGTTTTTTGGAAGAACCATATCATTGGATGCATTGACATCTGTGCCAGAGGTTGCAAAGTTAAAGTAGATTTCTACTGCACTATACACACCTAGCGTACTTGTCATAGTTGCTAATGCTAAGTGGATTGTATTCCCTGTACTCGCACTTGATCCAGCAGTTCCATAATCATTTACACTCCATTCGCCACCTACGGTTACGTTTAATGCTTCTTGTACTGATCTTTTATGTAATTTGCTCATGCTTAACTCGATTTTCTGTAAACTATGGCGAAATCACCACTTGCTACTGTTACTGCTGACCATTCTCCATATATAGTTTGACCAGCTAAAATGGTTACGGATGATAAGCTATCCCAAATGTCTGTATCTACGCTTGTGGCAGACACGACACAATCAACAGATAATGCTTGAATTGCAACGTATGTATTTGAATTAACTGTGGCATCTGTGACATAATCATAGCCACCACCACCTAATCGGTTGGATGCTTCCTGTTCGGTATACCTGTGAAGGTTTGAAGTTGCCATTTATTCTCCTATCTCTCTAAGGTTGTGGCGAACCGTGAACGAGTCCAGCTAAACAGCTTTATTTTTTCTTTTTGCTGAACATCTTTTTCTTTGGTTCTGCTTTTTTGGCTTCCTGTTTTACAATTTTTGGACCACCAAATGAATTCTTTACTACTTCATACCCATTATTTACCATTTCTTGAGCTTTATCTCTGGAATTTGTATGTTCGTAGTGATTGTCTTTTTTTAATACTATCATAATGTTTTCCTACTTATACCATGGGCGATGACACAAGCCACCGCCCATTTCTCAATTAAGGTTTACGGATTCAAGAATTCGATACCTTTGACATGGTTACTAGTAGTTGCTTTTGCACCATAAATTACATCCGCAACGACTTTGGTCCCCAGGTAGTCTACAGAATATTCTGACTGAAGCCTGATCTCCTGTTGAACTGCTACAGCTATCGCTGACTTATGCACAAGGTACCCAACTTCAGTTCCAGTAGAAGCTGTTGTTGGAATAATGCTTGTGGTGTACACTGGAATACCAAAAAGCATTCCAACTTCGCCAGTTTGCATTACAGAACCTTCGGCAAAACCAGTTGGCACTATGTTGCCCAATGAACCAGATGTCGCATAATTTGCTGGACTATTAGGAGCAGCAACAAATGCTTTTGAGTTCAAAAGATCAGCATAGATCAATGGATTTACAAAGAATGCACAATCTTCTTTAGGAATGTCATTAGACATTAAAGTCCCAAGTGCAGTCTCAACATCAGCGTTACTCATAGAGTTGTCTGCTGCTAATGATTGAGTTGTACCCATTGCATCAAGTTCTTCCATAATGTGTGTATCCACAGCCTTGGCAAGGCCATAAGCCATAGATCTAGCATACTTGTCAAATAAAACTTCGTTTGACTGAATCATAGCGATGTCTTCAAATAGCTTTGCAGCGTATTTGTGTTGATCGATAAGTAAGTCAATTGCAGTTTCAGTGTTTACTGAGTATGCAACACCAGAGTTTTCTGTCTTCGTAGATACAGCCACCTCTTGCACGGTAGGTATGTGGATCGTATCTCCCTTACCCTTACATAAAGCAGAGTAATCATCAAAGAACGGCTTGAAAACTAGATTTTTTTCAAAGTAGCGATAGATACCATCAGCCCACAGTTCTGGGATAAAGACATCCACATGACCCGCACCAGATAAATCTCCTCCAGCAGAACCTTGTGTTGCATCACCACTAAAAGCGGTATAGCCCATTATAGACTCCTTTTAAGTTTAAGTTTATTTCCGATAACTAGCTACGATCTTATCCCAGTTCTTAGAACGAGAATTTCTATCCATATTTGTCCAGTCTTGAGGAACCTCATTCGCAGGAACTGCAGGATTAGATGCGACAGCTAATCGTGGATTATTTGAATTTAATTTATCGTGTAAGGCACGAAGCTTTGATAGAGGTAAATCTCCAAAAGTCTCCCTGTCTTCTTCACTAAAATCAGAAAGTATTTGATCTCTCAATCGAGTTTCTTCCATTTGAGCTTGTTCCACTATTGGCTCAAGCTCCTTTATTCGTAATGCTCTTTCTTCTGCTAATTGCTGCCATTCCTTATTTTCTTCCATCTGCTTTTGGCGATTTAACTCAATTTGCTTTTTCAGTTTTGAAAGTTCAGCTTCTGATTGCTGTGCTCTTTTCCTATACTTGCGAGATTCACTCACTAATTGATTAACGTTCTGAGCCGCTTCGTTAACCTCTTGTTCTTGGTTGTTAGGTTCCACCTCTGTAGATACTTTGGGTTCAACAGGTGATCTAGTACCTTCCGCAATCTGCGGTGCTTCCACTGTGGTTGCTTCTTCGGACATTCTGTCCTCCTTTTATAAGTTTATTGTTATTTTGTGAGGCTTTAAAGCCTTCACTATATTCTTAGAGATTTGGTTTACAAGATCCTTTACAACCATATCCCTAGTTAAATTATGAATTACTTTATTTTGATTAATTTCATCTCCAGAAAAACTAAAAGAGCCTTCTGATGTGATGTTTCTTAATTTGTTTGGAGGAGTTGCAGATTGATGAAAGTTTATTAAATCAACTGTGCTTATACTTTTTCCATTATTTCTAGGATGTTTAGAGCTAGGCTTTATACCATACGATAATGTTACATCACTACTTTTTCTTGCTCTTTTAGGTTTAAATGGTATTATTTGCTTAAACATTAATCCTGTTGCAAACAAATTAGGTTTTGTATTACCATGCTTCTTTTGTTTTTGCCTTGCATACTTTTTTGATAGCTTTGGAAATAATCTTCCGTCAGGACTTCTAAATGTCGCTTTTATTATATCTAAATGCATATTTCTAGCTTTCTTAGTAACTTTTTTAAGAAATGAAGTTTTGAAATCCATTATCTCTTCTAGTTTTGGTATTCTAAAGTCCACGGCTATACTCCAATAATGTTTTTGCTTTTTTAAATTTATTAGGATTCCTTTCTATGTCTTTCTTTGCATTGCTTCTTATCGTTCTATCTGATCTTTTAGGAAGCCATCTATGTCTACAATTAAATCCACCGCCATCAATAAGTGCTCCAGGATAACGAGCTTCAACTTCTGCCTTAGTTAATCCTCGATTGCTTAACATCACCCTACATATTGGCCTAGTCTTACTATCTAATGGACCATGATAGTACCAAGACTCTTTTTCTGGCAAATCTTCTGCCATAACCATTAAAATGCTTCGGTTGTAAGATGCCAATGCTGTTCCCACAATGCTCTCTACTCTTCTTGGGGATAATGAAATTTTTGTAGATATTCTTTCCCTTAAAGCATTCCCTTTTAGATTTTGAGATAAACCCTCTGCTAACCCAAGACGTACTTCTTCTCCCAATCTAGTACTATAAGTTACAATAGAAGATTCTTGCACTTTTCTAAATGCCAGTAACTGGGTTTCGCTTATTTTCCCAAATTTTACCATATCATCTAGCATAAATCCAGTAGCCTCAAGGTATCGATTGATAGCATTTTGCATAAATAAGTCTTGAATCCAATAGTCTCCAATACTTAAACCTGCGATAATAGCCAGTATTTCTTCTGTAGATAAACCTTCATTTTGAAGCTCTTCTACATCCTTTAAAAACTCTTCTTGGGATTGTTCTAGCTGTGAAAGGTAATCAGCAACCGCTTGGTCGATGATCTGTTCCATTTATTAACTCTCTAGTCTAGCTAATAAACGATTCTGGGGAGCTTTTTCTTCTTGAGGTTCTTGCTGCCTTGATTCAAACTCTGCTCTTTGCTCTGGCGAGGCATCAGGGTTCATATAATCAAAGTAATCTTGCTTTGATGCTAACCCTTGGTCAAATCTCCATGTCCATAGAGCTATCTCAGTATCAGGTGTTAATGCATAATTAGGTTCTAAGAAATCAACTGAATATTCTTCTGGAAGTCTTAACCCTGCTTCAACTTCAAGAATAGCTCTGTCTATGTTATATCTCTTCTTTTCCCAAGGCCTCCATGTGTCTTCTTTTTCTCCAGTAGAAATATCCCTCATTTCCATTTCCAGTATAGACAAACTCGATGCAGACGGTGCATTTCCTGCGTCATCCCTAGCAAACTTTGCTCTAATATGATTATTGTTTAATGTGGATTCTACCAAAAATCGTGTAGAATCAATAATTTCTTGTAAACTTCCACCACTATTAGTCACCCCAAAATTGGAACCTTCTGGTAGGTATAGAACCTTATCTGTACCTATTTCAATACGACTTGCATCATCGACTCCAGTTATATATTTAATTCCAAGGGCTGAGTAACGTATTGCCAATTGGAGCTCTACTTGAGCAACATTGACTGCCAGATCCACTTGAGCAACATCCATCGCATTTGCTACCGAGTTGTAATCTCGTATCGGTAGGTATCTATTGCAGAAAGTGACTGGCAAAACCCCATAGGGATTGATGTCTTGGTCGTTCACAGATACTTTATGTCCATGCTCATCTACCAAATAATGCTCTCCTTGATATCCTGGCCTGCTTTCAGTCCAAACTGCATGGATAGGAGTGTTAATTCTTGCGTTACCTTGATATTCAATAGGGTAACATATGCCTATAGGCTTTTCTCTGCTATCTCCTGCTAGAAATATAGGGGTATAATGACTTAATACCTCATATTCAAGTTTCCCTGTGACTTCATTCCACTTGGATCGAAAAGCCATTGTACCTAAAAGAAAAGTCAATCTTTCAAGGAGCCTTCTGTTTGCATTAAGGTTTTCTACCTCTATTGCATTTAGATAATTCTCAGAAACTCGCATTCTAGGTGGTCGTTTGTAGGTCAATGACCTCATCGCACATACTCTGCGAGTAATATTCTGATTTAGTATAGGAATTTGAGATAAAGTCTCAGGTCGAAAATACTTACCTATATAATCTTCTACGTTAGCACCTTCATACCAATCCATAAGATAATCTCTCTCACGGACTCTTTTGTCTTCAATATACTTTAACGAATCTTTTAGGGCATTGTTTACGGTACTTTGTGCTAAATCAGGAATAGTTACCAATCTATAACTCCAGCAGTTCTTTTTCTAATAGGGAAACGGTTGACGAAAAAATATCTTGTGCAATCATTCATGTGATCCACTCGACCATCCTTTAAAGGTTCTTCCTTTAGCCTTTGGTCAACCCTATGCTCTGGATATCTGTAATTCTCATAACACTCAATTGAACCCTTACATCTATCACTTACATAAAAATGACTGTCCCCATGTGCATCTTCTATAAAAGAGCGTACATGGGTTACACCGTTGGCTATATTTCTTGAAACTTTATCTGTCTTAAAACGAACTCGAATCCCCTTTCTTCTAAATTGCTCTATATCTCCCATACCACTCTGAGCTTGTACACCACCACCAGCAGGATCTCCATAATAGGCTTCTACTGGGTAGTCTTTTCTTAGGATGAGATTGGCTAGTTCATCTGTTTTTAAATTTTCCTCAAAACATATTTCATCTATCTGGTAAATCTTAATATCATTTTCTTTTTCTTCCACCTGGTACCATCCAACGGCAGGCATCCTGAAACCGAAGTCGATTGAGCAGTATGTGGGTAAACTGGGGTTGAATCGGAGTCCCTTAATAACATTTGTGTATCGTGAAAATGGGTACACACGACCTGTGAAGGAAACGAAGGATGCTCCGTACTCCTGTTCCCATGTTTCTTTGGTAAGCGTTTTCTTGATGTCATCAATATCCTCCTTAAAATATGGTGATTCCCATGATGGATGTTGCCATGACTCCCAATCAGGGAATTCTTTTGATTGTCCTCTGGTGTAGCAATCATACATCCAATTGTGACCTTCAGGAGTGGTTGTCATCAATGCCCATCCTTTGCGGTCCGAAAGTGTTGGTCTTAAATACTGCTCCCATACAATTCTTTTAACCTTGGCGGCCTCGTCAATTATCATCCAATCTAAACCCTCGCCCACTAAGCTATCCACATTGTCGCAACTGCGGATCCACACCTCTGAACCTAGCCCTGCCATCTTAAAGTAATAGATCTGGCCACTAATTTCTTTCTTAGCTTCTACTGGGAGCTTGAGTTTTAGGAGGAGATCATCTTTTACGATCCTAGCAATTTTATCGCATAGTTCGTAATTAGGGGCTACGATCCACCCTCTTGTTTTTGGTGTTAAAATCCATGGTTCAATTTCCCTTGCAGCTGCAAAACTTTTTCCACTACGTCTGCCTTGAATATTAATGCGAAACCTCGCATGGCTATTGTGGACTGTGGTTTGGTTAGGCGTGGGCTTGTATTGAATCAGATTCCAGAACTTCTGTTTGTTCAGGATTCTTTTCTGCACCTATATTGCTATCCTCATAACCGCACTCTTTAAGTACAGTCTCTAAGTTACCTGTTAAGTCAATAGATTGACGGTCTGTTTGTGCTAAATAATTTTTACCGAGAAATATGCTCATAGCGGCATTAGTCTCAGCTAATTTAAATTGGATTTGACGTAATTTTATTTTCATTTTCTCTCTGCCCCTTGCCATTTCTTCTTTATAGCGTTTACGGACAGTAGATTCGTCACATTTGAAAAATTTGGCTATTTCTAAGGTCGTACAACCGAACTCTGCAAGATTCTCTACTTGATTAGGGTCCATCTTAATTCTAGGTCTACCTACTTTTGCCATTATTCCTCCTCTTCTTCTACTATTAGGGGATTGGATGACTCCCATAGGATTGCACACTTCATAAGAGCTCTTCTCCAGTAAGTTTTTGCAGAGGAAGTGGAAATCTTTAGTTGTTCTCCAATTAATGGGAAAGAAATCATCTTACATCTTAATTTAAACACTTGGAGCTCTCTTTCAGATAAGGTATCATAGGCTTTGTGAGCTGCGAACTGGAGCCATCGGTTTTCTAAGGGAATAAGGCCACTATTGAAGATATTAAGTTTGAATCTGAAAGATGATGATAGGGAGATGGCATCCTCTAGCCTATCTTGATCTTTTTCTGTGAGTAATGGGAACTCTTCCATGCAGATATAGGAATTTAGGCATAATTTTGTTAACACTTCAGATTACATTTTGTTTCCAAAATAGTAGCCCAGTTTTAGAGCCACACCCCCCTCCTCCAGGTAGGTGCTCCTTGTGGTATCGGTGTCACAAATCGATACGGACAAATTCAGTCGATAATTTTAAATAAAATACTTATTAAGCATTAGTTTTGCAGAGGGTATGAAGTTTTGTGGGGTCAAATTAGGTCAAAGTTTTATGAAAAAAGTTTTTCCGTTTGGTTAGTTTTGTTCATTCATACACCGAAAAATTTTATTTAAAATAGTATTAGGATACAAAATGTATACAGGTTATATTTATAGGTAGTTATTATTAAATATATATATAAGGAGCAAAACAAATGACTAAAAACTATTATGGAAAATTATTAAGTAATCCATTGCAAAACTATAAGGCCAAGAAGAATCTCAAATTAAAAGTTCATTCATATTATTTGAGTTTATCCCATAGTGATATGAGTGGGTATAACGTTTGTCCATTTGCAAACAAACTGAGTACAAATGAGAATAATGATAAAAAAAGCAATTGTAGTTCTGTTTGTGTCGCTAGTAATGGGAACGGACGTTATCCTAAAGTAATTGAATCAAGAATTAAGAAAACAAAAAGATTCTTTGAGGATAGGGAAAACTTTTTAAATGAGTTAGTTGAGGATATTAGAAAAGCCGTTTTATATAGTGAGCATTACGGATTTATACCAACGTTCCGTTTAAACGCTTATTCAGATATTAAATGGGAAAATATAGATATAAAAATATCATATAATGAATTTAAAAAACATTATTCAAATAACAAGTTATTAAAAAGATATTTTGATAAATATGGTTTGAATTATGCATATGGAAATATTTTTAATCTTTTTCCAAATGTTCAATTTTACGATTATACAAAAATCCCAAATAGAAAAACCCCTTCAAATTATTCTTTAACCTATTCTCATTTTGGACAAACCGAAATAACAAAAAGCCAAATTAAGAAAGGTTATAATGTAGCAATGGTATTTGACTCAAAAACAGATTTACCAAAAAAATACAATGGAATTAAAGTAATTGATGGAGACGAAACCGATCTACGAACAAAAGAAAATGATGGGGAAAATGTAATTGTAGGATTACGGGCGAAAATGTCAAAGGCAAACATACAAAAAGAATTATCAAAAGATATTTCTTTCATTGTGAAACAATAACAAAAAACCAAGCCCAAAAACTAGCCCCTTAAATGGGGCTTTTTGGGTAGAAAACAAAATAAGGGGGCTTAATGCCATCAATTGAAGAAATAAAAAAAGCATTGGAAACAATGAGCGATGATCAATTGGAAAATTTTTATATAAATAAAATAATGCCATTTGATAAAAGAAGCATAAAAGAAATAATAAGGGGGATTTAATGATAAGCTTATTAAATAGGGTTTTAAACGTATTTTATTATTTAGGTTTGGTGATTATATACGGATCATTGAAACTGGTTATAAATCCATTATATTATATTATTAATTCGGAGTTAATGCATATGTATATAAAGGGGGCTTTTGTCCTTTGGGTTTTAATATTTATTCAAAAATTAATAGGGGGCTAGGTATGAAAAAAATAATTCTTGATTTATGTGGAGGAACTGGATCTTGGAGCAAATTCTATAAAAAAGATTCTAATAATTATGAGGTACGAATAATTGACCCTCAAGAATGGATTAATGGCAAAAATTCAACTGGGGATGTGCGTTTATTTGAATATCCTAATACTAATGTTCATGGGGTTTTATGTGCTCCACCATGTACAGATTTTGCCGTTAGTGGGGCTAGATGGTGGAAGGATAAAGGGGAATCTGCTTTGCTTGATGGTTTGTCTGTTGTCGATGCTTGTATGCGAATAATATTAATGACCAAACCAAAATTTTGGGCAGTTGAAAATCCAGTTGGAAGACTTCGTAAGTATCTCGGAGATCCTACGTTAATATTTGATCCATGTGATTATGGGGATCCCTACACGAAAAAAACTTTGGTATGGGGTAATTTTAATATACCAGTTAAGAATCCAGTTGAGCCTAAATATGTGACCCTTAAAAATGGGAAGCGTGGGTCGTGGATGTGGGCAAAACTTGGAGGTAAATCTGACAGAACAAAAAGATTAAGAAGTGCTACCCCTCAAGGGTTTGCAAAAGCTTTTTATCAATCTAATAAATAAAGGGGCAATAATGACTAATACTAGAACTTGCAAGGGATGTAATAAAAGTATGAATATTCTTGAATTTGCTAAAACTGGAATGTTTGACAAATTAGGGAATCCATACAGAAGATATTATTGTACTAAGCATGGGTGTTATTGGGATCATAAAAAGAAAACACCAAATGGTAGAATGCAGAAAGCTAAAAAAGTTAGAGAATATAAGGAAAAATTATGTTGTAAAAGTTGTGGATATTCTCAGAAAACTAGAGGTAAAAAGTTTTCTACTTGGGCTTTACAATTTCATCATCACGATCATACGAAAGAAGCTAATGTTGGTAATATGATTAGCGATGGCTTTGGATTAAAGAAAATATTTCAAGAAATAAAAAAGTGTATTGTCCTATGTGCTAATTGCCATATGGAATTACATGGACATCAAACCTATTAAATAAAGGAGCAATAATAATGAAACTAACACTACCACAAAAAAACAAGACACAAGGAAAGTACAGAAGTAATAATCCAACTGAGCAACTTTGTGTAATTGATGCAACCCAAGAAAATAGGGATGCCATTAAACATATTAATAAACTGGCTACAGAACAGAATTCTAAATACAGATTGAAGGTAAGGAATAGATGCCCAAAAGAAGGGGTAATATATGGTTATCATGGCGAAGTAAGTACAGAAAATGCAACTGGATTAGGAATATATATTTGTGGATCTGTTGGAGAGAAGTATAAAAATTCCTATCTTAATACTAGAATATCTGAACTGGCTAATGAAAAAGAAATGTACAGACAGAAGGCACATGATCTCAAAAAAGAACTAGACAAAATGAGACAAACTGCAAGGAACTTACAGAATGCTTGGAATAATTATTTTATGAAGGAGGTGTAATATGAATAAATATGAAAGAAATGCAGTTGAGGTTACCTTAGATCACTTTATTGATAATTTGATTGATATAAGATCATATTTTGAAAAGCCAATAGCATTGGAAACTATTCCTCGATTTGGTCACTGGACACTTTCACTTATTAAAGAGCATTTAAAAAGTGACATTGAAGGAGTAAAAGAAACTATTGATGATAATTGGGATCATAAGGAAGAAAGGGAGCATTGGCAAAAAATTCTAAAAGATCAAGAAGGTGCATTAGCACATATTAACAAAGCAATTGCAGAAATTGAAAACAGAAAGAAAAAACCTAGTAAAGAGTTATTTGAAAGAGCAATAGATCATATAAATATGACCTTTAAAGTATTTGAATATTCTGATCTAGAATATAATAATCGTGATGAATATGGCGATTCTTTTAATGACTTGGTACTAAGTGTAATAAATCATATAGAAAACAAAGGAGTAAAGTAACATGAAACAAATCATATTTAGTGGAAAGATAATGCCATTATTAAAGGAGCAAAATGGTAGGTTTTTTTCAATATCATTTATTAAAAAAAATGGTAAGGTAAGGAACTTAACTGGTAGACTTGGAGTGAAATCTTATCGTAAGACAAATTCCAGGAAATCATCTGCTAGTAGATTTGATAACCCTTATATCTTAGTATTTGATGTACAGAAGAAAGGGTATCGAATGGTAAATATGAATACTGCTACAGAGATTAAGGCAAACAAACAAACATTTGAGGTAATAAGATGATTTTTGATAAAGATAATAATATACAACTATGTTTAGTTGCCACTAAAGGCGATATGTCTAGAAATGGAATGAGCGATATAGGTTCTGTGATCCTATTTGATAATAAACATAAAAAAGAAGTTGATAACTTTCTAAAGTTACAATTGAAATATGATTTAGAACTTTTTGAAAGTAGTGCAATGCATGAGACTTATGAGGAATATAGCAAAGCTATGGATGTGTTATTTGACCTAAAAATATTTACTCATAAATATCATGCTAGGACTAGTTGGCAAATGGAGATTTATGATTTATATGAATTAAGGACACATGAGCCCTACAAAGTAGAAAAGTCTAAATTGTATAACGATCTCACAAAACCAAAAGCCTATCAGTTTATAAGGTATTCTAAAAATGATATTGAAAAATGGCTAGGCAATAGAGGTGTTTATGAGTTATGGAGTAAATATAAAGCTTATAAAAGCCCAAGTGGGAAAATATGGTTATTTATCTTGATCGATGGGTTTGTGGAGTTATATGATATGTATTGCCCTATTTTTGAATGCCATGATGACTGGGATGTTATGGGCTTTGAATGGGGGAAAAATAGTCTTGTAAAAGCAATACAATCTAATGAAAGGAGGTTAATGATATAGGATACTTATTTATCTTAATACTGGTTTTCATCATTACCTTTATTGATGATAACTGGTAGAAATGGAAAAGCCCCTTCTTGGGGCTTTTTTGTTTTGAGCTGCCGAAGCCATTTCTTTGTTTACATCGTGTATCCAGGTGGTACTTACCATCGCCTGATCAGGAGATCTCTTCATATTCGCTAAATATGAGATCCGTTTTTTTCACTTTTTTGGTTTTTTCCCAGATTTGACCCGATCTAGCTTTCTACCCCATGAATATTTTTCTCGCCAAAGCATTTTATTAAAGCATTTTGGCAACATCTCTACTTCATCATTTTCTGCATAAACTGGATAAATTAGTTTACAAGTTAATTTATTTTCTGAATTTATTTTTGCGAATGGACAAAGCAAATCTTCATCATCTGACAAATGACATTTGTCTAAAGTACTAAAACACATAAGACCCCCCCCTACGCTCTAAAACCTTGCATTTTTTGCACTTTGACCCCTCCAAAATGCAAATAATGAAAATAATGCAACAATATAGGACACTACCCCCCTTACGTTACGAGAGTAAATTCCAGAGTTCATTTTTGCTAATTTTATACTTACCATGAGACATTTTTTCAATTGTTCCTAATTTCCTCTGCCTAGTAATCCAGTTAAAAACACTTCTTTTTGTAAACTTATAATCTCCCAGAACTCCTTCAATCTGGATTGTAGAAACTTCCCCATCTCTATCTACTAAATTTAATAATTGCTCCAGGATCTCAAAATTCTTATTCTTTTTCGGCTCATGGTAATATATCTCTTCCCTATGTGGCAAGGGACCTAACCAGTCAAACTTCAATTCCCCTCCTTCCCCCTCAAGCTTAATGCCACAAGGAACATGAGTAAATTCCGATGCCATTCTAGATTTCGTAATCTTAAATACCCTAAGTTTTTCATTTGGATCAATCTCTGCCCTAGCAACTTGAACACAAAAATCTAAATTATCCGTTAATATCTTCCCACCTCTAATATGTTCCTTCTTTAGATTAAATGAATCTCCCCCTGGTTTGTTATGATGGTTAATAACCATAAAGGAAACTCCAAAGCTATCAATTAAGCTTCTAATAACTGAGATCACTTCTTTAGCTTGATCGTTACTAGATAAATCTTGGCTACTGGCCGTATATAAATTATCTACAATCACAAGATCATATTGATCTCTTCTATTCGCCTGGAGGTTGCCCCTTAAACTATCCCATTTATCCTTGAACAAATCACCAAGATCTCTTTTCATCACTGTTTTAAGGTTACTTAAATTTTTTAACTTTTCTGGGTAATTATTGCTATAAAACTTTAATATTTTAGGCACCCTCTGTTGAACCATCCCATCATCCATTTCAAACTGGAGCAACAACACTTTCCTAGGGATAGGCACTTGGAAATGCAAGAACGGAACTCCCATTGCTACAGAAATTGCCAGTTGTGTGGCCAGTATTGACTTCCCAGTATTATCAGTTCCTGCTAACATGGACAATCCTCTTGTACATATAAGGTCATCACAAATCCACTCTACTGGCTTAATATCCATATTAATATATTCAGACAGATCTATTTCATTCCATCCTCCAAAATCAGTAGGATTTTCTCCAAAGGTATACCCATCTTTATCCAAAAGTAAAAACAATTGATCTGTAGTCCCCCCATCTCGAAAGTAATCTGTAAGATCAAACCCAGAATTCTTGTCAACCCAGTTAAATATCTTAATATTTTGGTCAGGATACTTCATATTTAGTTCTCTCGCTACTTTAAGAGCCCCTTTTTCTCCTGGAGAATCACTATCGTAGCAAATGACAATATTTTTAAATCTTTCTAGCTTACTTACATCCCCAGGAACTGCTCCCGCCCCCGAAGTAAAGGTCACGGCTTGTAAACCATGACAAAGTGCAGTTATCGTATCTTTTTCTCCTTCCGTAATCCAAAGATATGTATCGGCTTTTCCTTTGTCCAGTACAGATTCTGGGTAAATCTTATTACTGGCCTTTCCATACTGCCGACCCTTATGATTTTTAATATGTTGGAGCTCCCCATTATAATATATACCAAACTGTAATTTTCCAGTACTGGTATATCCTACTGCCATCTCTGGATTTAAAGCAATGCTCGACCAAACTCCTAATAAGTTTTCCCTTTCCAGTACTCTATCAAAATTATCCTTTAATCTCTCTTGGGCAGAGTGGTGTTTTGCTTCCATAACAGCTGCCGTTTTCTTAATTTGCCCATTAGAGATCCTTCCTTTATGCCGACAACTTCCTTTTTTGCAATGATAGGATCCACTTTCCCCAGAAATAGCCAACGCTCCAGGAGTTGCACACTCTGGACATATGGCTTTATACCATCCTTTCTCTCCGCTTTTCTTCGCATCGGGAAATGTATCAACTACATTTATCCCCATTTAAGCTGAAGTTCCTTTAGTCTTTTGTATGCGGATCCGCCCACTTTAACTTTTGCATTCCGAACAAGCTTCTGATAGGTTCGTAATACTAATTTAATATTTTCTTCTTCGCTAGTTAACTTCCTTCTACCCATTTTTATATCCCTCGTATTGTCTTGTAAAAAAATCTTTAATCACACTTGCTATTAATAAAAATATGAATGACCCTATTGCAAAAGACAGAAAAGCCAAACCACAAACAAGTGCATCAACACACCATTCCGTAATATCAATTATGGTCATTTTCATCTCCTGGATCATGTGGGCTTACCCAGTTATTCTCTTTCATTATCTTATTCATCTTTCGATCCAAAGCAAACATCAGTAGATACACCTTTCTAAAATTTTTCCAGATATACCACTTATTTAAATAATAAAAGATCAAGCCAAAGACTACAATAAAACAAGTAGTCCATACCCCAGCTGCAATAGCATGATCTGCCATAGTTTCTAAATAGAATTTTATCATTTCTGCCCCTCCCTTTTTTTACTTTCTTTATATTTAATTATATCCTTACGAATATTCTTGTTTCTTTTTAATCTTTTTTTTCTACGAAGTTTTTTTAACTGCTTTTTATTCATTACGACCTCATACAACACTTTTTATTTTTCTTACCACTACCACATGGACAAGGATCATTTCGACCAACTTTTGGTGCAGATCTCTTAATTGTCTTTTGTGATTTAAGATATTCATAATACTTACCCCATCCACCAATCTTTCTTATGAACTCACCACTATGCTTTCTTCTTGTATCATGCAATTCTTTCGCTCACTTCCGTTTAGCCAACCACACTTGTCATTCAAGTTTAAGTGAGCGAATCTTTTTAGCCACGGCAGTAACAACATCCACCGTAACGGCATTTCCTGCCTGTTTATATCTTTGGGTATCACTCATTGGAGTAATCACCCCATCAAAATCTCCTACCTCATTCCAATCATCCTCAAACCCTTGCAACCTCATGCACTCTACTGGAGTTAATCTTCGTATAGAACTCTGATTTATTCTAACCCCATGCCTATCTTGTTGAGTAAGGGTAAACATATCCTCGCCATCCTCTTTAAATCTTCGGCCATTCTGTTTCTTTTTAATTCTATCTGGAGTAAGTACTGGTTGAACTTCGTAATAGCCACTATCATTAGTATCTAAAGTCTTACTAATTCCCTCAGAACTATACACCCTCCTAGAAGACTCAAACTCTACTTCCTTTTCATAAATCTCTGTTACTTGCTTATCATAAGTATCATCAAACCCGAGTAGCTCTTTAAGAACCATCCAATCTTTTGGGCTAGGGATTGCTCTATATTTGTCACTCCGAAAATAGTGCTCAACTTGAGTTTTAGGCAATTTTGTACTATCTGCAATCTCCCCAATAGTCTTTCCATTTTTATTAGCCTTTAAGTACTCATTTATTTCT
>VTLG01013317.1_pt1 | contig 18174 bp, 27 predicted proteins | sample 4694571 | NCBI WGS metagenome assembly VTLG01 (sample SAMN12604809, study PRJNA352737) | marine metagenome | biome: ENVO:00000447; feature: ENVO:00000209|ENVO:00000569|ENVO:01000036; material: ENVO:00002151; isolation source: viral sequences binned using virsorter ... | reverse complement strand
GTGTAACTAATCCCCTTCTAGTAGTCAATTACTATTACTATATGCTAGAAGCGTCTAGCCAACCCATATAGCGCACTAATATTAATACAAATAAATATTGTATGCAATAAGTATTAATTGAATGTATATTATTTTAATGGAATTAAAAAAGATAAAAGGCGTAGAACATAGGCTGTATGATAGTCATGAAGAGTTTTGCGCTTTTGAAGGCGCAACAACTCCTAAAAGTGATTGGCGTGTAGCAAAAGAAGGTGATTGGGTATATACAGATGACAAGCATGTCGTACAAATACTTAAGGTTTATTACATTACTGTGCCGAACTCCAAAGAAAAACGTAAGTGTGTGCGCACAATATGTGGTAGTTTTGTCTGTAAACAGAAAAATGCCAAGATATTAGGTGAAAATGGCGTTGCAGAGAACATTTATACGTTTTCTGGTAGCTATGACACAATTAAAAGCATACGTTCAACTAAATTATCCTCTAAAAAGCTATTATTTGCTAAATATGTAGCGGCTGGGATAGATATGGAAGAAGCATACAGTCGTGTGTACCCAAAAGCTAGTGCTAAACAGTATATTAAAAACGCAGCGAGTAAATTACTGCAACAAGAAAAGGTATTAAACATGGTAAAAGAAGAAATATCTGTAATATTAAAGGAAGAAGGTGTAACTCCTGAGTATATTATACAAAAGTATAAAGATATAGCTGATATATCAGAAAGAGACCAAGACAGGCTTAGAAGTCTAGATGCTTTAGCTAAAATGTCTGGTTTATTTGAAACAGAAAAGAAACGTGAAGAGTTAACTGTATGGGCTGGTTTTAGTCCTGAACAACTGGAGGCGATTAAAGGTGGCAAAACAGAAGTACTTGCACATAAAGAAAAAGAGTGACATATCTGATAAAGTAGACCCTTGTCCCGTATGTGAAAAAAACTTATATTATGATGAAGATTGTAGTAAAAGAATTGGTGTAATAGAGCCTGATGGTGAAATAGAATCATGGAAATGTCCAGCATGTAAATCAGAATTTGATTTAAATGATAATATTTTGTATATTTATGGCAGCGAAATAGAAGGTGGACAAGCGTGAAGACTAAAGATGCAAGATTAAGAAGAGCAGGAGTAAGTGGTTATAACAAACCTAAACGTACACCTGGGCATCCTAAAAAGTCACACGTTGTCGTTGCTAAAGAAGGAACTAAAATTAAAACTATAAGATTTGGCCAACAAGGTGTAAAAACCGCTGGCAAGCCTAAAGCAGGTGAATCACAGCGTCAAAAAAACAGGAGGAAGTCTTTTAAAGCTAGACATGGCAAAAATATAGCCAAAGGTAAAATGTCAGCAGCTTATTGGGCTAATAAAGAAAAATGGTAAAGAAAAAGAAACCAGGGTTATATGCTAACATAAATGCTAAACGCAGAAGAATACAAGCGGGTAGTGGTGAAAAAATGCGTAAACCAGGTACAAAAGGCGCACCTACAGCTAAAGCATTTAAAAGGTCGGCTAAGACAGCCAAAAAAAGAAAATGATAGATAAAAAGATTTCAATAGGGTCATTACTAACAATAGCATCAGTTTTAATAGGTGCGGCAGTATCTTATGGTATTAACTCTAATAAGGTAGAAAATATTAACAATGAACAAGTAAAAGTAGTTAAACGAGTACAATCTAACGAAGAAAACATAGTTAACTTAAAAATTAGTGTAGCAAAAATAGAAACACAGTTAGATGATAGGTTTGACAGATTAGAAGATATACTTATGGAGTTAGAATAATGATTATAGAAAACCCTAATAATACTATAGTTTCTAAAAAGCAAAGCTCTGACGCATCTTTAGCTCACTTATTACCTAATCAAGAGTATAGAGGGATAAGGCTTTTACCATCATTATTATTGTCTATGCTAGGAAGTGTTTCTAGAGGCAAACAGAATAAAGATATGTATGATAGTGAAATGGGTTCTATAAAAAAAATAATTAAACATAGATATAATGAAGATGTTTCATTTGATAAAAAAAATACGAATTATACTAAAGATATTCTTACAGGCCTTATAAATAACTATATAGGAATACCTGTTGGGAAATCTGGGTATATTAATCCTATTTTTTTAAGTCCAGATATTAGTTCTATACCAAATCAAGGGTTTGATGCTTTAGGAAAGTTTGATGCTAGTTTTATTAATTACAGGCCAACTCCTGTAGATTTTGGAATTAAATATACACATAATTTAAAATGATATTAACTAAAATGGTTATAAACGCAGTTGCTACTAAACTAACTAAACATTTTAAGTTAGATAAGATTATGTCATATGTGTTTGATGACAATGAATTAGATATAAAAATTAATATAATTGAGTCTCGCCTTAATTTATTAGAAAAAATGGCATTATTACCTAAAGATGTTAAGTGTAAGTGTCATAAGGAGTAATTATGCCAAAATTTGGAAGTAGGTCAAGAAAAAACCTTGCAACATGTCATGAAGATTTACAAGATTTATTCAACGAAGTTATTAAACACGTTGATTGTTCTGTTATTGAAGGACATAGAAGTAAAGAAAGGCAAAACAAATTATATGAAGACAAAAGGACTAAAGTCAAATATCCTAATGGTCGTCATAATGCTAGTCCTTCTATGGCTGCTGATGTTGTTCCCTATCCTATTGATTGGGATGATAGAGAGCGTTTCCACCTTTTTGCTGGATTTGTCTTGGGCATTGCTCAGTCTATGGAAATAAACATACGTTGGGGTGGTGACTGGAACAAAAACTTTGAGGTAGACGATAACAACTTTGATGATTTTCCTCATTTTGAGCTTATAAAGGATTTTTAATATGGAATACAATTTAATGAAAATGCTAGAAAGTCTAGAGTCTACAGGGAAAAAATCTAAACATCCAGCACTAACAAGTTTTTTGTCGAATTTTTTAAATAAAAATCCTAATGTATTAGACATTAATTATGATACTAAACAAAGGTTAGGTCAAGTGCAATTTCCACAATCTTACACTTTTCAACAAATAAATGCTCCTAACCCTAAAAATACTAAATCTTTAATGGATGCTGGAATTGGCAATACTATAAATGTTTTAGATTTAGTTCAACAAGGAGATTTATTAAAAGATTTATTAATTAAGCAATATGAAAACGCTAACATATTAGGCCCTGAGTTAAAAGGAATGCAAACAAAAGATGTAAATAAAACATTGATTAATTTAGATAAGATGACAAAAATGATAAATTCTGCTATTTTTGAAACGCAAGAGGACATAAAAAAAAGAAATCAAGAAAGATATATAAAAGGTGAAATAGAGGATTTTTAGTATGAATAGCAAAATTAAACAAGGTGGGTATAATTATGAAGAATTTAAAGCCCAACCACTTCGTGAACGTGGATTATTAGAGTCTTTAGTTAATTATTTAGGTTACGGTGTATCTCAAAGTGAAATAGGTGGTGCGCATGAAGATATAGATAAATTAATAGAAAATGCAGACCCTAATGCTAAAATAGCAAGATTAGCTAGAATTTCACAAGGACGGGATATTGAAGACTTGTTTAGAGTATTAAACCCAGATAGTACTGTAAAAGTTGTATCTAGCATGGCTGACAGATATTATGATGATGATAGATATGGAAGTATTAATGAGGCAACTTATACTAAAGCAGCACAAAGTTTGTTAAATAATCCAGAATCTAAAGGTATGGACAAAAACTTAGCATCTTTTTTACTAGCAGCAGCAAGGAATAATCCTTATAACCCTTAATGGCTAATTTAAATCTTAATGGCAATGTTAGTAAAAATGAAGAAGCTCTTCACTTAGCATACAGTAATTTAATTACATTCGGTAAGTTATTTAGTCCACAAGACTTTTTAGCATCAGCAACTCCTGGTTTTCATAGAGAAGTTGGTGAATTATTTTTAAATCCAAAAAAACAACAGTTAGCACTAGTCTTACCTAGAGACCACGCTAAATCTACTTTAGCAGCTACTGCTATTATGCATAAATTTTTATTTGCTAATAAAGATGAGCCACAATTTATAGCATGGGTAGGTGAAGCGCAAGACCAGGCTGTAGATAATATATCATGGATTCAGAATCATATATATAGTAATCCAGCTATACATTATTACTTTGGTGATTTAGAAGGTGATAAATGGACTAAAAATGAATTTACTTTAAAAAATGGTTGTAGAATGATTGGTAAAGGTGCTTCGCAAAGATTGCGTGGTAAAAAACAAAACTCTACAAGATATACTGGAATTGTGCTTGATGACTTCGAATCAGAGCTAAATACAAAAACACCTGATTCTAGAAGGCAAATTAAAGAGTGGGTAACAGCTGCAGTATATCCAGCTATTGATTTTGATAAAAAAGGGTTTTTATGGTGTAACGGTACTATTGTCCACTACGACAGCTTTTTGAACGGATTAGTTACAAAACATCATGAATGTCAAAAAACAGGTGAACAATTTGCATGGGAAGTGTTTACTAGAAAAGCAATAGAAGATAGTAAACCTATATGGCCTTCAAGATGGCCGATTAAAAAATTAGAAGAAAGAAAACAGTTTTATATAGATTCAGGTACACCAGCTAAGTTTTATCAAGAATACATGAACCAAGCTAAATCACCTGAAGACCAGATATTTAGTGAGGAAGATATAAACAATGCGCAGTATAAAGGATATGCTAGATTTGACGAAGAATACAACTCTTGGTACATTAAACTTGATGATGGTAGAAAAGAGTATATTAATATATACATTGGTGTTGACCCTGCTTCAACAATTGGTGCTAGGAACGACTATAGTGTTATTATGGTTATTGGCGTTACTGATAGCTATGATTACTATGTTATTGAATATTGGAGGGAACGAGTTTTACCAATGGACTGTGCTGACAAGATATTTGAAATTACAAAACGATACCAGCCAATACGAAGAATAAACATAGAGACTATAGCATACCAAGAAATGTTAAGAGATTATGTTATGAAACGTAGTAAAAGTGAAGGAATGTTTTTACCTGGCATAGAAAAAGGTATTAAAAATTACAATCAAAAGAAAAAGGATAGATTATTTGAAGGTTTGCAACCAATGTTTAAAGCAGGTGCTGTACATATTAAAAAAGAAATGCATGAGTTTATAGGTGAATTACTTGACTTTCCAAAAGGAAGTCATGATGATACTATTGATGCGTTCTGGCTTGCAACACAGTTTGCTAAAGGTCAAAAAAAGATTAAAAAGAAAGTTAAAAATAAATCTGGAGCCTGGGCAAAGCCAAGAAAAGCATATAATTGGTTGACTGGAGCTAGGAAATAATACTATATTATAAACTATGATACAAGAAGATTTAAGGGTAAAAGAAATAAATGAGCTGTTTGACAGGTGGAGAGATGCCAGAAAAGACTGGGATGTAGCCGCTAGAGAAGACATTGACTTTTATTTAGGTAACCACTTTTCAGCAGAAGAACTTGACGAACTAGATTCACGAAATCAATCATCAATGCCTATGGATAGGTTGTATGCTGCTATTGAACAGTTTAAAGCTATTGTTACTTCTAAGCAGCCTAAGTTTACTGCAGTTGGAAGAGAAGACTCTGACAGCAGATTAGCTAACGTATGGAAAACTATATTAGAGTATGTTTGGGATAAATCAGATGGTAATGAAGTATTTAAACAAGTTGTTCATGATTATGCTGTTACAGGCTTAGGTTATTTTTATGCATACTTAGATAGAGATGCAGACTTTGGTAGAGGTGAAGTTAAATTTACATATGTAGACCCATTTAGAGTTTACGTTGACCCTAATTCAAGACACAAGTATTTTGATGATGCTTCAGGTATTATAGTATCAACTATATTAACTAGACAACAGTTAATAGATTTATACCCACAAATGAGTCAACCAATTAGTGAAGACTCAGAAAAATTATTAATAGATGAAATAGAAACATTTAGTAAAGAAGAGGATTATCCTAATGCAACAAATAAAACAACTATGGAAAGTTTTACTCCAGACAATACAAAAGATAAAGACTACCATATTGAAAAGTATAGATTACTTGAACATTACAAAAAAGTAAGAGTTCCTTATTATAGAGTAGTTGACGCTAGAAGTGGCGATGAAAGAATAATGACTCAAGAGCAGTTTACTGCAATGGCAGAAGATAAAGATTTTGCTGCTGCAATTGAAGCTGGCTTAATAGATTTTGTAGAAGTTACACAACCAAGAATTAAATTAACATGTACTGTAGGACAAATAGTATTATATGAGATGATATGTGATACAGATATATATCCTGTTATACCAGTACCAAACATTTGGACTAATACTCCATATCCAATGAGTGATGTTAGAAAAAATAAATCGTTCCAAAGATTTTTAAATAAAACAGTTTCACTTATTACATCACATGCACAAGCTTCAGCAGGCTTAAAACTTTTAGTGCCTCAAGGTAGTGTTAGTGATATTGAAGAACTAGAAAGAGATTGGGCTAACCCTAATGCAACTATTGAATATGACCCATCTTTTGGCGAACCACACTTTCCTTCACCACAACCATTATCAGGTAGTATATTAACATTACCTAAAATGATTGAAGGTTATATTGATTTAAATATGGGTATTTTTGAAATGATGCAAGGTAGTAGTGATGCAGCACCTAGAACTTACTCAGCTACAATGATGATGGAAAATGTTGGCCAAAGACGTTCAAAATCTAAATTAAGAGATATTGAAGGTTCAATGAAAAGATTAGGTCAAGTTGTATACAATATGGCTAGACAACATTATAGATTTAAAAAGACATTTAGAATAGTACAACCTAATAACGATATAAATGAATTTACAGTCAATTCTCGTTTATACGATGACAAAACTAATGAACTACAGTCAATAGAAAATGATATAACTGTAGGTCAGTTTGATATACGAATACTTGGAGGTTCAAGTTTACCTTCAAATAAGTATGGAGAGTTCCAATTATACATGGAAGCTTATCAAGCTGGATTAATAGATAGGGTAGAAGCATTGAAGAAAACAGAAATATTTGATAAACAAGGGGTATTGCAAAGAACTGACGAAGTTAGTAAATTACAGAGTATGTTAGGACAGGCACAAGAGCAGCTTAAAAAATTAGGTGGCGACTTACAAACTGCAGACAGAGAAAGTGTTGCAGCTAGAAAACGTACAGAAGTAGAAAAATTCAAAAGCCAATTGGCAGAGCAAAAGTATGAGTCTCGTGCCGCTAACAAGTTGGCGACTGGTAGACTAAAAGATGCGGTTAAACTAGAGTCAGAGAGATTACGAGATAATACTCGTGGTCAAACTCAACAAGGACAACAGAAATCGCAGGAAGGAAATACAACTAATGAATAACGCATATGAAGACGGACATCTAGAAGGTGAAACCGTTGATAATGTAGGGCAAGACGATAACGCAAATACGCAAGAGGGTTCTGGAAACTGGGAAGACCAAGCAAAATACTTCCAAAGTGAAAAGGATAAACTCGCAGCGGAAAACTCTAAACTAAAGCAATATGAAAAAATAGGTCAACTATTGGAATCACGTCCAGACATAACCCAAACCATAACTGGTATGGTACAAGGACAAGGTCAACCAACACAACCTGAACGTATAGCATTAGATAAAGATGAATTTGACCCATGGGAAGCCTATAATGACCCTCAGTCTAAATCGTACAAGTTCAGACAACAAGAATTACAGGACTCCATTAGTGGAGCTGTCAACCAACAAATGCAAGGATTGCAAAAAACTCAAGGCGAAATGCAGTTAAAGACCGAACTACAGCAAAGAGGCTTAGCGCCTGAAGAAGTAGACTCTTTTATGAATTTTGCAGCACAAAATCCTGCTGAGTATGGTGTTGATGGTGCTATTAAAATGTGGAGAGCTGTTGTGGAGTCTGGAGACAATCAGCAAGTAGAAAGACCACTTGATGGTGTTCGTCAAACGCAGGGTACACCTGCACAAGGTGGAGTATTACAAGGTCAAGCACCTCAAACTCCTAAAAGTGACGAAGACTCTATGTGGGATAGAATCAAAGGTGCTGGTAGTCGTACGAATGTATTGTAAATAATAATATAAACAAGGAGAAATAAATGCCGACTTATAATAGCGGACAAGTAAAATTTGGTACTCCTGGTGCGGTAATTGATAACACAATACCTTCAAGAAGACTGTATGACTTTAGCGATAGAGTTGCAGAGTTAAGCCCAGAAGAATCACCATTTTTTGTATACTTGTCAAAAGTAGGAAAAGTACCTACAACTGACTCACAGTTTAGGTTTTTAGAAGACAGAACAAAAGTTGCTATGACAGACAGAAGCTTTTTGCTTAAAGGCGCAGTAACTGCTTTAGCTGCTGAAGGAAGTGACGATACAGTAGTATTTGATACCTCTGCTGGTGGTTCTGTAGATTGGGTAATACCAGGAATGGTTGTTGCAATTGGTGATATTGATGGCAATGATGTTCCAACAACAGCAAATGTTAGAATAAATAGCATTTCTCAAGGTGGTAGCGATACTACTTGTAATATTACTGTTATATCTCATACTGCAACTACAGGCACTCTTGCTGTAGCTGATAATTCAAAATGTACTGTAATTGGTACATCTTTTGGAGAAGGTTCGGGTGCGCCAGATGTATTTTCACAAAAAATGGAAAATGATTATGGATTTACTCAAATTTTTAAAACAGCTTGTGAAATGTCTAATACAGCTAGAGCAACAGTTTATCGTGGCTATGCTGATGAATGGGATAGGATATGGAATCTTAAATTAAGAGAACATAAAGTTGATATTGAAAGAGCAATGCTTTTTGGACAAAAAGGCAGCGCTGGCGGTATTCAATATACAGAAGGTATAGTAGGAAGTACTATAGCTGAAGGTTATGGAAATGTAGTAAATGATGGTGGTGTATTATCATATAATGAAGGTAAACCATATTACAAATCAAACGCTTCATCTCAATGGACATACGATGATATGCTTACTGATTTTGAAGTAATATTTGACCCTGCAAGAGGAGGAAGTTCTTCTAAATTAGCATTAGCTTCATTGCCTGTAATATCACATTTTAATAAAATTGGTGTTGGAGGTTTTATTGGCGGTTCAATGTTAGATGGAACATCCACTGCTGTAAATACAGGAGCTTCAAGAAATTCATATAATTTCTCAGCAGCTCAGGGTGCTTTTGGACATATGGTAACTAAAGTTGATACAATCCATGGTGATATAACTCTTGTTAAAGAACCTTTATTTAGAGGTTTTGCAGCAGGATTTATGCAAATGGTTGATTTAGACCACGTTTCATATAGACCTTTAGTTGGTAATGGTATGAATAGAGATACTTCTATTACAACCAATGTGCAACAAGCAGATGAAGATTTACGAAAAGATATGATTCTTACAGAAGCAGGTCTTGAAGTAACTTTACCAGAAACTCATGCACTTATTAATTTGGAGGGTGTGTAATATGAGAAGTGATATATTAAATCAAAACAGTAATGCTCATGCATTAGCTTCAGGTGAAAACTTACTTAAAATTAAAAGTAAAGTTGTTCGTCATGGTGCTGCTGCAACAACAATTGCTTCAGGTGCTATGTCAGTACCAGCTGGTTCAATTATTACAAGATTAACTTGTATTGTTGAAGAAGCTCTTGCTCAAGCAAGTGGTAATGTTGGCGTTAGCGCAGGAACAGCTGCAGCAGGAACTCAACTTACGGGTACTCTTGATGCAGACTCTCTTGAAGCATCAGCAACATCTGTAGCAGCAGGAGTTGGAACATCTACTGATGATGTTTTAACAGCAGCTTTAGGTGGTACTGCAATAATGGGTGCTTTAGCGGGTTCTTACAGAGCAGCAGATACTAATGTTCATTTTACAGCAACTTCAAGTGGTGGTAACTTTACTGCTAATACAGGTGCTTTAAGATTCATTGTTGAATATGTTGAAATGGATAACTCGCACGATGTTTAAACCAAAACAATAAGGTTTAATAGTTTTGTAGAACTATGGGGTAAATCATATAAAAGGTTTACCCCGAATCTACTAAGAATTTTTATAACAAGTACGTTCATGCTCATGCCAGAGCTTAAAGTACACTCAAAAGGAGAATAAAATGGCAAACTCAAGTTTACATAAACTTACAGTCGTAGAAGCACAAAATGCTGCTTTAGGTCAGGCTGGAGCTATAGTTGAAACTGGAACTACAGCAATTACAGGAAAAAGTATTGTAGCTATTCAATTTATAGAAGATACAGTATTTTCAGCTTTAACACCAGCAGATACTACAAATGGGTATGGTGTACCCGCAGCTAATGGAGATACACTAGCATCTGTAACATTACCAGCAGGAATGACAATATATGGCAGGTGGACTGCATTTACATTGGCATCTGGTAAAGTAATAGCTTATATAGGTTAATATGCCTTTAGGATTAGGTAGTAACTTATCAAAAACAGGATTAACAACACCTGGTATAGTAACAGATAACCTCGTACTAAAGCATAAGTATGATGCAGGCAGTGTAATACCTTGTAGTGATGGTGCTGCATATTTTGGTGCTGATACTACTAGTTACATAGCTTTAAGCAGTCAAACACTTAGCGTGCATGATACTGCTTGTTCTATTACTTTTTGGATTTACAGAAATTCTTCTTCTGCGTATGATGTTGTTTTAGGTCAACAAGATAATAGTAGTCATAATTGGATTTTGTTTGGAAACGATACAACAGATATTTATTTTGAAGGAGAAAATAATAATTATGCTAAAACAGAAGCAGGTTCTAGTAATAGAAACGAGTGGATTCATTATGCAATAACTACCAACGGGTCTGGAAGCGCTCAATTTTATAGAAACGGGGTATCTCTAACTATGTCTGATACATCCATAGGAACAGATTTTGTTTTTGATGCAATAGGTGCAGGAGATACAGGCGGAAGTACTACTAATATGGATGGTTATATATGTAATGTGGGTGTATGGAATGGTACAGCGTTAACACAACCACAAATTAAATCTATAATGAACAAGAATTATGCTGGATTAACATCTAGCGAAAAAACAAACTTAGTATCATGGTGGAATCTTAGCGCAGATGCTAATGATTCACATGGCTCAAATAATGGGACACTTTCATAATGCCAGCTACAATACAAACAATACATAAACCAACACGAGCTAGAGGATTAGATACCTCTGGTAACAACAATCACGCACAAATATATTCAGGTAGAGCATTAGAGTTTGATGGTGTTACTGATTATTTAGAATGTTTTACTACATTAGATACAACGCATTCATTTTTTACAACACCAAATCAATTTACAGTTAGCTGTTGGGTAAAAGTAAATACTATGGGTGATGATACTGTTTGGTATGCTACTAATACTGCTAACAGTTCAAGGGTTGGGCTTAATATTGGCGCTGAAGGAGAAATATCATTTACTACATACAATGGAAGTTCTTATGTTCATGCTAGTGGTGGTGGTAGTAATGAAAAAATAATTAATGCTTCAACTTGGTATAGAGTTGTTTGCACTTGCGATAATAATACTTTAAAATTATACTTAAATGGTATTTTACAAACAGGAGTATCAAGTGCTAATAGTGGTAATATGGCATCAACTAATGGAAATAGACTTAGAATTGGAGAGAGAAATAGTATTTATTTTGATGGATGTCTTTCAGACTTTCAAGTATGGAACTCTGTATTTTCTCAAGATGATGTAACCTATGATTACCTTAATCCAGAACAATTAGTATTAAATAGAGGTGGTACATCGCTAACTAACTCTAATCTTAAACTATGGTACCCAATGAATGAAGGACATAGAGGTAATCAGTCTTATGTACTTGATGCTTCTAATACAGGATTTAATGAAGCTGAGTTATTAACTAATAACAGTTTTGATAATGGGACTACAGGATGGACTTTAGCAAACCCTGATGATGCAAGTGTTTCAGCTTCTGGTGGTCAACTAACATTAAGTATAGATGCTATTGATGGAACTTCAGGGGAAAGAAATGCTTATATAAGACAAACAGCTTTAGTTATAGGACAAAGATATAGAGTTACTATAGATATTGCGCAGGATAATACAGGGATAGGTATAAGAGCAGAAGCAATGGGTGGAACTGGATACGGTACTGCTGAAAGCGTTGGAGTAACTACTTTTGATATTACAGCTGTAGCTAGTACAGATATTGTATTTAGAATGTTAAATATAAGTAGTCCTTCAGAGACTGGCTCTATTGTAGTAAACAGTGTTTCTGTACAAGGTATAAACAATAAAAACAACGCAACAACTGTATTTTATGGTGATGATATTGTAAGTAATGGTACATTTGATGCTGATACTCATTGGAATAAAGGTACAGGTTGGAGTATAGGTAGTGGAGTTGTTAGTTCTGATGGAAGCCAAAGTACTTGGAGCGCATTAACAAATAATCTAAATGGAGCAAGTAATACTGTTGTAGTCGGAAGGACTTATCAAATTACATTTGATATGACTCGTTCTGCAGGATTTATACAAGTTAAAACATCTGGTACCCATGAAAATCATTCTTCATCAGGAAGTAAAACTACAACGTTTGTTGCAGATGGAACAACTTGGTATTTTACAGCAAATTCAGATTTTGTAGGAACAATAGATAATGTGGTCCTTAGAGAAGTAGGTGTAGCAACAGGATGGACAGATGCAGACCAACAACTAGATATATCTCAAACAGCATTGCAGTCTTATAATCAGTTAGGTTGGTTTGATGGAGTTGAAAGACTTCAATCTGGTTCAAATATAACTCCTGGTGACCATACATCTGTTTCTTTATGGTTTTTTAGAAACAAAGGAACATCTAGTGAAACAATGGCACTTATAGAGGCGGGAGATTATGCAGATGATAATTTTTATATATTTCATAAAGGTGATTCTATAAACATAATGACTTTTAATGAAGATGATTCAACTACAGTTCAAACACATTCTATAAGTGCAACTATAAATAATGGGCAATGGTATCATTTAGGAGTGTACATTCCTGCTGCTAATGGTGGAACTGTTATCGCTTATCTTAACGGAGAAAGTATTGGAACAAGCACTATGAGCCACCCTATGAAAAAAACAGCTTACGCTTGGTATGTAGGCTATGCTGGTGGATTAACTTATGAATATACAGAGGGCGGAATAACAGAAATTAGTTATTTTAATGACCAATTAACAGCTTCAGAGTTTGGGGAGTTATATAATAATGGTTTAGCTTTAAATGCTTTGGAACATTCTCAGACAGCTAATTTAGTTCATTATTGGAGAAATGATGGATTAACTACATGGACCGATTTGAAAGGTAGCAATAATCTAACAGGAAGTATGACACAATCAATGCTTATTACAGCAGGTGTAGATAGTTCAAGAGATTCACAAGGGTTCTTGATGAATAGACAAAGACTTACTAATAGTTTGAATTTTCCAAAAGGTGGTTCAAGAGGAGATGCTTCAATATACGATGAAGCAGCTGTAGTTCAAGATAGTTCTACATTAGATATAACAGGAGATTTTACAATAAGTTTTTGGGTAAAATTTAAAGAGCATGCTGGAACAAGATATAATTTAATTATGAAAAAAACAACTTGGTATGGAAATGGATTTGGTATACATCAACATACTGGCAAATCAATGCTAGCTGAATATGCTTATAATGGTTCTAGTGGTAATCAGCAATACAGTTCTGGAGGTAATAGTATAGATACCTTAGATGTATGGTATCATGTTTGTTTTACTCATGAAGATTCAGTTAAAGATGCTTGGTATGTTACAAAAAGTACTAGTACTACTTTAACTAATACCAATACTAATACTACTACTGGTTCTGATGGTGCAGTTTTGCCTTCAGTAGGTACAAATGATTATCCTTTAGTTATTGGTCAAGGAGTTAATGGAGAACAATCTGCTTCTACTGATTCTATATTTCCTGGAGAAATTGATGATGTATGTATTTATAACGGTAAAGCATTAGAAGCAGATGAAGTATTAAGAAATTTTAAAGCAGGTAAAAGGAGTCATAGATAATGGCACATTATGAAATGTATTTTTGTATACCTAGCAGTGCATTTAATAGTGCTGTTGGTGACAAAATAAAAGGGTTATACCCTATAGTAGAATCAGTTAATGAAGAAACTGAAGAAGTAACTTATAAGTCAGCACCTACATGGACTGATATTATATTTAGTGGTAAAGTAGGACCACCTAGATATTCACATGATAAGTCTTATGTTATTATTAAAGGTGAATGGTCTATGAAAGATGGTGTACTAACAGAGCTTATTGAATTAGGTTATGGCTTAGCTTATCCTAACTTTAGTGTATTAACTAAATCAGAAGCACAAACATTAGTAGCTAGTAGTACTTTTACAGGAGAATAGATGTATAAAACAATTGGGAGAACTAAAATATAATGGCTATATTTATATACTGTGAAGACTGTAAAAAAACGGTAGAACCAGGCAGTTGTAAACATAAAAAAACATTTAATCAAACTCGTGGAGACATAAGTAAATACATAAACATGAGAAAAACTTGGAGTGGACAAACTCAAGTAGAGTTTAGTACAAAAACAATGGACCAAGACATAGCAGATAGGAATAGCAGATAGTGGCAACATTTAATGCACAATTACAAGATTTAGTAGGAGAAGCAATATCGACAGATACTGATGCTATGGACCAATTTTTAAGAGATGGCCTTAAGCAGCTATACAATGTATTGCCTCCTGAAAAGTTATTAGAATGTGTTACACATACAGAACTTAGTAACTCTCCTTCTACACTTTCATTAAGTACTAATACTATTGGTCCTATAATGGCTGTAACAAGAAAAGATTCAAGAGGATTTAATCAAGTATGTAGACAAATATCTCCAGTAATGGTATCAAGAGTTACCGATACAAGTGATTTAATGCACTCAAGAGAAACAGACCCTGTATATTTTATTAAAAATTCTGTGTTAAATGTTTACCCTGACCCTACTGCTGGTCAAACTGCAGAAGTGTTATTTTTACCACTTACACAAATAGCTCATGGCGATAGCCTTATAGCTAATTTATCTAATGATATGGAATACATTGTAGTATTATATGCTGCAATTAAAATGGCAGAATATTTACTTGCTTCAGAAGAAGATACAGAACTTTATGTTCCTATGATAACAGCACTAAAACAAGATTATGTACAAGCATTACAAATGATGGGTGTTGATAAAGCACAACAACAAAGACAAGTAGCTGTACCTGGAGGTCAAAATGAAGGTTAAAGATTTAGTACAACAAGTAGAGTATACAATGGGAAGGCAACCCGAACAGTATATGTTACAACTTATAAATGATGCATTAATGGATATGTCAGGTAAAGTACAACATTATACTACAGAAAAAATACAAAACTTAAATTCAAAACAAAGATGGTATAAACTAGATGATTCTGTTGTAGATATTACAAAAGTTGAAATTCTTTCTACACCATCAGATGCGTCTTGCAGTATTGGTAGTTATTCTAATCAAACTGATTGTGAGTCTAACGGAGGAACTTGGACTGTTCCTGAAGGTAGATACACTAGAATACCATTGCTAGCAGATTCACATAGATTATTAAAAGATGATACAGACGAAACGTCTGATTCATTAAAATAGGAGTAAAAAATGGCAAGTACAGTAACAGCTTCAACAATGACAGTTACAATATCTGAGTCAATAACACTAAATGGCAAAAACCAAGGTGGTACACAAACTTTATCAATTCCTTCTATAGCTACAGTATCAAGAAGAATTATTGATGTACCAGCGTCTGAAGTGACTTTAGTATCAATGGGAACAGCTGTTTCTAATGGACAATATATAGAATCTGATGTTTTATATATTCGTATTACTAATTTAGACGACACTAATCATGTTACTTTATTATTTAAAAATGAAGACAACAATGAATATGCTGTTAAATTAGATAAAGGTCAAACATTTATATATAATGGTGATTTGGCTGACGGTGTAGTAAATACTATGGATGCAGGAGCAAGTGCTTTAACTATTGGTTTAGCTGATTTAGTAAATATAACAGCTACTGCAAATACAGCTGCATGCGATTTAGAACTTTTTATTGCATGTAAATAGGAGTTTAAATGGCTACAAACAAAAGAAGTTTCCCAAATAGTTATTTTGCATGGTATAATGACGATGATAGATTAGCTATTGTATGTAAAGTGTTGTCTAACGACACAACAGAAACCGTAATAGATAAGTACGATACATATTCTGGCGATAGTGTAGCAGGCGGTCTACGCATACATACTCATTCTAAGTATGGTAAAGTAGAAGAAGTAACAGATGATTTAAAAGCTAACTCTGGATTAGATACTTCATTACATGCATCTATTATTGATTATATTAAATCAAGATTATTAGAAGATATGGGTGATTTGCAAAGAGCTGCATATTATAGAAATAAATATGAAAGAACTATTAAACAATACCCTCATAGAAAAAGTGGAGTAAGAGCTTTATCAGTTCCTAGATTATAAAATGGATTTATTTCAAGCAATAGAACAATTTGGTGTACCTGTAGTAATGACTGTAGCATTTGGTTATTTTATATGGAAACAAAACAATTGGATTCAAGATGATTTAAAAAAAGATTTAGACGATGCTAATGATAGATTTGAAGGTATTGTTATAAAGCTTATAGACTCTCAAAAACAAATGCAATTAGAACAAAAAGATATAAAAGCAAGTTATAGAGCAATAGTAGAAATACTTGCTGCATTAAGCGGTAATGGTCTTAAAGAAAAGTTTTTACAAAATAGAAAATACGAACAACACTAGGAGGTATTATGCCAGGAGTAGGTAAAAAGAAATTCCCTTACACAGCTAAAGGTAAAATGGCTGCAAAATCTTATGCTAAGAAAAAAGGTTTAAAAGTAAATGACGCATCTAAACGTATGAAAAGGAGTTATTAATGTCAGGATTTGGTAAAATAGTTGCTGGATATATATTCAATGACGATATGAAAGAAAAAATGATTATTAAAATGAATGAGAATGTAGACATTCCATTTATATCAGAAAAAACAGAAGCTAAAATATTAGACGCTATCTGGGATTCTGTTGAAGAAGTAGTTAAGGAAGCTTTAATAGAAGACTAAATGCCTAAACAAGTATACCATATAAAAGCTTTTGAAGGTGGTATCAACAAAAAGGCTGACCCAAGAGACATAGAAGACAGTCAAGTAGTAGAAGCTACTAATGTAAGTGTTTCTAATGTAGGTAGAGTAACAATGCCAGGTAATGGTAAATCTTCGTTTGTTACGGTAAACGCAGAAAATGTTCCTGTAAGTCCTACAGATAGTGAAGGTCAAGATAGGTTTGATAACGAAACGCCCATATCGTCAGGTCATGGGTTATTTTCATTTACACACGATTATGACTTTAATAATACAAGTGTTACTGACAATACTGGCCCCAATGAAGTTAATACAGAATTTATATGTGTTAATGATGGTGCGGATATAGATGTATGGACAGATAATTTTGAAGGAACAGATTATGGTGCTTGGAAAGATTCTCTTATATCTATGGGTACTGTACATAATACTGGTACTGATGGTAATAGTGAAAATTTATTAGATGTAAAAGGTGTAAAGCCTGTTTATTATAGAGCAGACAATGGACTAAGAGTTTGTGACGCTAATTTTGGTGAAAAACAAATAACATCTGAAACTGCAATAGCTATCACATCAGATTCTACTACGTCATTTAATGTAGACGCTGGACATGGGTTGGTTGTAGGAGAATATATAAAAATAGACTCTGAAGTTATGAAAATAACAGTTTCATCTGTTAGTTCTATAACTGTAGAAAGAGGACGTTTTGGAACTAAAATAGAAGACCATGATGACGATTCTGTAATATTTAAAATTAATGTACCTAAAGTATTTACTCACATTAAACGTCCTATGCTTAAAAAAGCAGGAGCTAATACAGATATAAATAGATGGGTACAAGATATACAAGTTCCAGAAGCACCTAAGTATGGAGCTTTAAATGTATATAACCAAAATATTATATCTTCAAATGATTCTATATTACTTGATAGCAATTTATATCCAG
>VTLG01010615.1_pt1 | contig 18176 bp, 27 predicted proteins | sample 4694571 | NCBI WGS metagenome assembly VTLG01 (sample SAMN12604809, study PRJNA352737) | marine metagenome | biome: ENVO:00000447; feature: ENVO:00000209|ENVO:00000569|ENVO:01000036; material: ENVO:00002151; isolation source: viral sequences binned using virsorter ... | reverse complement strand
ATCCCAAATAAAAACTAAGTGCATCCAAGCACTTGGATCTCTAAAAAGTCTATTTGTTTCTCTTCTTCCATTAAAAGACCCATTATACAAATCAGCAAAATCTAACTTATCATTTTTAAATCTAATATATGTATAATAATTGCTATTTTGATAAGAACCAAAAATCCATTGTGTAGTTCCTAATGTGCCTCTTTTTAACCAAGTTGAAAAAGTCCATTTGTTTCTATTTCCAGCACCACCTGGATCATCAAGAGTTCTAATTAAAGCATCACTACTTCCATCATTAAATCTTAATGAGTTTGCAACATCATATCCTGTATCTTTTATTGAGTTAGTTCCAAGTATGAAAGGCATTAGACAACCTCTTCAGGAAATTCTGCTAGTGGTCTTGTTGTTGTTCCATCTTCTTGTCTTGTGTATTCGTATAATGCTTTTAATTCATCAACAGTATTACAAGCATCTATTTGAGTTTCCATTTCATTTGATTTTGCTCTTACATCTGATCTAAAAGTTGTAATGTTTTCTGGTACTGTGTAACCCTCAACTTCATTTGCTTTTACTACATACCAATCTGTCGGTGCTAATAATCCTGATGCTTGTTGTTTTACAATTCTTTTCTTTTGTGTTTTTAATCCATCAACTTTTACATCTCCAACTTCTTTGTCATCAGGTAAGTCTTCATTGTCTGAATCTTCTTGTGTCCATAAACTATCTTCCAATTGTTTAGCAGTTGCAGTTCCCCACGATCTTGTTACTTCATCATTTGCATAAGTGTATTGTTCATCTGTGTTGATGTAATATTGTTCATCTTTTTTATTAGACAAGTCAGTTACTACTTCGTAAATACCTATTGCATTTAATTCAGCTTCAGACCACAACTGAAATATTTTAGCTGGGTATTGAACATCATCAATAATCATTGGTTTTGGATTAGTGATAATTTTTTTAATTTCGTTATCTTCTACTAGTGCGTACATATTTTAACTTTCACTTAAATTTAAAGTTCTACCAACTTCTTGCCATACAGAACCATTATATCTAAAAACTAATATATCAGTTTTACCATCTGTTGATGTAAATGTTGGTGCAGTTGATGCCGCAAACTCAAAAACAGTATTGAATGCGATTGTATGTGAGCCATCGTAATTTATTTCTAAAGCAATAAATGAACCCTCAACTGAATTAGTTGGTGCGGCAAAAGTAGTGTTTTCAGTTGTTAAATGATATGCGTTTGGTTTTGCCTGTACATCCCATGCAACAGCATTTGATGATGATGTTAATGCTTGTTGTGGAATATAAGCTAAATCATTAAATTTTATATATCCTGTTCCATTCGTTGTAAATTGGATATGACCATTAGCACCATCTTCAAGAGTAATATTACCAGCGTTTGTGCCATTGTTTGTGTTTAATATTAAATCTCCTGTGCCTTGTGTTGTTAAAGTTGCGTTAGCGTTGTTATCTCCAATTTGTACTGTGTCAGCACCTAAATTAACATCTCCTGTTCCATTTGGAATAATATCTATATCTGCGTTTGATGTAGATACTATGTCGTTTCCATTGACATCTAAATTACCACCTAATTGTGGTGAGGTGTCATTTACTAGGTCTGATGCAACAGCACTATCAATAAAATTAACTGTGTTAGCTGAAGTATCAATAGTTGCTAAAGTTATGTCGTCTGAACCATCAAAAAATTTTAATGATAAACTATTTGAACCAGCATTTGTTGTATCAAGCCAGATTGTTCCTGTTGTTGCAGAACTTGGTCTTGATGTTCCTGAATTGTTAGAGTTAATAGCCGCTAAAACTGTGTTAATATCCGACCTAACAGTAGGAAAACTCGCATTTGCAATTGTAAAATCTGAAGCCTGTGCCATATTTATTTATACTCCTTTTAAAATCCTTTTGCAATAAAATCAAAAGTTCTTGAAACATTTGATCCACTTGAATTTTTAAATAAAACATCGAAACTATTAACAGTTTTGTTAGAAACTGTAAAGAAGTCTCCTGTATCCATATTTTCAGCAGTAATTCCAACTGCATAATTTGCACTCTTGAATGGGGTTGAAAATGTAACAGTTTTTGTTGAAGTTCCTGAAGATATATTATCCTCACTAAATATTCTGTCAGGCATATCTACTACAACAGTTGCTTCCTGGACAACCGCAGTCGAAGCTAAATCGCTTGATGTTAAAACAAGTCTAAATTTTAAATATCTTGCCGTATAATTGCCTATAACAAAAGTTTGAAACGATGTATAGGTAATATTATCATCAGAAGTCGCTATTTCAAGATGAGCATCGCAATTTGCTGGAGTATCTCCATCAAAATTAGACTTAGCATCATCAAAATTTCCTGATCTATTATCAAATAAATCGTCAGGGTTTCTTGCGGTTTGAGTTAATGATGCTGAAACTCTTACTGTATGTTTTGCACCAATATCAACAACATTCGCAAACTCATAATTACCTGATGCTAAAAAGTCTGAGTTTGATACACCAGAGTCAAAAAATCTAGTTGTTTCATCATCAAAATTACCTGATGCAGAGTCAAACAGTTCGCTTGACTCTAATATTATTGCATCATCAGAAATTGTTACATTATTTTTAGTACCTGAAAATGTAGGGTGTTCATTAATTGTGCTCACTGCGTTAAAATTTGTAACACTTGTAACATTAGAAATTACCGCAGTTGCGTTAGAACTAAAATTTCCAAGTTTATCTACTGCTTTAATAAGATAAGTACCAGCACGAGCTGGAACAGTGATTGATGTTGCTGGTCTTGAAACTTTTGTGACTAAATTAACAGAGTTTAACCATTCAGCAGTTCCATCGGTTTTATTAGAAAATCTTATTTGATAAAATGCCAAATCTAAATCTGAAACGGCATCATAACTTAAATGAGCATCAGCTCCTGATACATTACAAGTAAAATTTTCAACATCTGATGGTGGTGCAATCGCACCTATAATTGTTCTTTGTGCAGAAACATAAGAGGAAGATACACCAAAAGCATTAACTGCTTTTACCCTGACATCATAAGTTGATTGGTCAATTACATTTAAAACTCTATGATTTAATCCTGAGCCTTGTGCATAAATAATAAAATTTGAATCTGTACTTAGTTTGTATTCAACTTGATAAAAATCAACAAAATTATCAGGAGATGCTCCTATAGCAATATCTAAAGCCACGATTACAGTGCCGTCATTATATTCAATCAATTGATCAGACAATGTAACACTTGCTGGAGGTTGGATAGTAAATGGATCTGGCAAATTAGTTGATGGAGTACTAGAGACTTGGCCCTTTGTAGCAAATGTATAAAAACTATCTTGGTGTTCCACTAAATTTAAACTGATCGTGTAATCTTCATTAAATACCATAGATAAAACTCTAAATGCTTTATTTGAAAAACCTAAACTAGACAAAGTTATATTTACTATATCGCCAATATGAAGTTCGTATGCTCTAAAACCGCAAGTTATATTTAAACCTAAACTTTCTCTTGATCTTCTTAAAATAATTTCTGCCATCTCCTCCGCCTGATATGGACTCGTAATGGTCTTAAAGTCAAATTTTCCTTCAAGCAAAAAATTTCCATCTGCCGCCTTCATCGTTGCGTGTCTATCAGCCGATGGCAAACTAGAGTCATCGGTTGGAGGAAAGGTTATCTGATCTGCCTGGAAGTTTCTATCAGGATTAATAAACGTTGCTATTACTCTGTTATATTTAGAATTTTTTGTTGGCGATGCTAAAGAGTATCCACCTATAATATCATCTTCACCAAGCGATACTGATGCAGATCCTGTTGTTTCTATAACTAATCTATATTTGCCTTGCACATAAGGAAGATACCCTCTGCATCCACGTAATATATCTCTTACGTTATCAATTACCTTTCTTGAAGTATCTATAACTCCATTTGTATCGAATATATTGATTGTACTTGCTCCTGAAAAAGGAGTCACTTGAGTGACACAAACTTGAGAGGCATCATAAAAACTTTGTAAATCTATATTTGCAGTAGCAATACCTTTTCCATATCTTTCGTTTCTTAAATAATCTAATAAACAAAAAGCTGGATTAGTTGAAAAGGATGCAGTTTGTTCAGATAAATTAGATGCAAGAGTAACTATTTTTTTTCCTTTTATTTTAGCTTGAACTGTTGGTATTCCACCAAATACATCTGCGTTCCATTTAAATTTTAATGCTAAATAACATATGCCAGATAATTTATGATTAGATCCCCAGCTCGATAAAGTAGACAATAAACTAGATGCAGATTGGCCGTCAGTTCCAAAGTGAGGTTCTATTGTTATATATGATTGTCCATCTTTGTAAAAATTAGAATCAGAACTTGCAACTGACCTTTGTGTGTTATCTGATAAAGCTCCATCAAAAGTGACTACCTTATCATCTACTCTTATTTCTTCTATTGAATTTATTTCGCCCTCACATAATACTAAAGCTACATATAAAAACTCGTTATCAGTTCCTGAAGTAGATATGAATATCCTTGTGCCTCCAATCAGTCTTTCCCCATACACCACTGGAATACTAGCATTATTTGATTGTTTATTTAATAATATACCTCTTTCTGTTTCCTCAAAATCATTCGTTCCAAAGTCAGGAACATCAGGTTTTTGAGATCTCATAAATAACCAACCTACTGCAAAAACACCTAGAGCTACATATGGATTAATATTTTGTAAAAAATTAAAAATCTTTACTGCTTTAAATACTTTTTTTGCTTTTGATACAACACTACCCATTAGTTATGAAACTCCCTTTTATATTTTTTTGATATTCTTACTATTTGATTTTGATCATTTACTCTAATCCACGAAAAAAAATCGTTTATTTTTATTTTTTTTAAACAATATTTAACTGTCCATAATGCAACCTCTTTTGTCTTTCTAACAGAAACTATATCATGAATCCAAAGATTGACACCACAATTCCATTCGTTTTTATATATTTGTGCTTGTTTTTTAAATCTTCTTTCAGCATCTTCATTTAAAAAAGCCCAATTTACAAAACCAAAAATACCAGCATCATCTTTAAATATTTTATATTGATTGTGATTTATAGAGGGTAAAATATGATAATAAAGTTCAGGATAAGTAAACTTTTTATATTTATCGTGTTTATAATGAAGTTTAATAATTTCATCAAAGGTTGTCATTTTCGACCCCATTTAATATCTAAAACAGTTTGAGAGCTAAAATCCATCCCAACATCTGTACTAAAGAACCTTTGTTGTGAGTTGTTATTTGTATTTCTACCAGATTTTTTATCAAAATCTGCCCAATGCGAAACCACTGTTAAAGTAACAGATGATTCAGTTTCTGTTTCATCTATTTGAAATGTATCTATATTTCCTGAATACAATAACAAAGGGTCGGCTATTAAAGAATTATTTGAATCTAAAAGACCTCTGTATATTTCAACACTATCATTAACTATATTTTCATTTAAACAAGTAGATATAAAAGTCTGATCTGCACCTGATAACAAAATATTTAAACTTGTTTTTGTAACATCTGTTTCTTCTGTAAACGATGGAACAGAAACTAAAAAAGACGATGCAGTATATGTGGTGCTTGATCCTGATATAGACGATGTAAGATTGAAACTATTATCTGTTAAGTTTACTGGAGTTCCAAATCCAATAGTTAACAAATGTACTGGTAATATCTCATTTGTTAGGAGTTCGTTCTTTACTGCTGTTGTTAGTGTCCTTGCCATAATCTTCTATACTTTTTCTAATAACCTTTATATCACCATTCACTATGTAGTCAGCATTTTTTGATGGAAAGTCATATTTTTTTAAATTAAGGTTTTCAACATCAATATCATCTGCCTCAACTATTTCTTCTGCCAAAAAATCAACATTTATAAAATATTTAATTTTATACTGCTTCTTCGACATCTATTTCAAACTTATATAATAAATTTCCTGAACCATCAGCTCCTACAACACCAAACTCTTGCATATCGTTTGTTAAATGGACTGTAAAAGGAACGTTATCATAAGTGACTACCGAGTTATCAACTAGAGCAGTTCTTAAAGGAGGTTCTATTGTTATAGTTGCTTCATTAGATCCATCCGCAGTTGCATCTGCAACTACCATATATACTTTGTTGTGCGAGGCAAATTTAACAAAATCACCAGCTTTTAAAGTTCCTGTCATAGCATCAATATCTATTGTTGTGTCGCCAATAGCATGAGTTCCATTTACCAAGACAGTTCCACTTACGTTTCCTCTCGCATCTTCCACTTCAGGAGGAATGATTGTAAAATTTTCTTTTTGAGACCTTTGCTTAATAATAAAGGCCATAAGCTCACCATATATATCAGATCGTTTTCCAACTATAATAGATGCAGTAAAACCAAATCTTTGATTGTCTATTTGCCTTGATAATTTTTTACCTGATAATGATTTAGATATAATTGTGTCTTGCAAAGACTTTATACCCATAGTCTCAAAGTTTGCAGTTGATATTGGAAATGCTCCTGACATTAAACTAAAGCTCCTCTTCCTTTTTCAGTTAAGGCATTATTAATAATAGAAGTTATTGTTCCTCTGTTCTCTATAAGGGCCTGATCAAAGCCTCTTGAGTCTATTGTATTTATATTAAAATTAACAACTGCTGATCCACCTCCCATACCTCTTGCATTCTGTGTTATTTGTCCTGAAGAGTTTGGTATAAATAACTCTGGCCCTCTCTCACCTACCATTACAGGCCTTCCTTTTCCAACCGCACCACCTTGAGCAAAACCTGGTAAAAAAGATAAAGCTGTGTTGACTAATCCTAAACCAGTATTTTTTCTCAGTTCTTTTTGTTGTTCCCTTAATACGTCAAGTTTTTCTTTTTCTTTTTTAAGACTTATATCTGATAAAAAAACCTCTATTTGCTTTTGAATTATTAATTGAATTGTAAATGCAAGAATATCAACTAATAATTTTTGTGCTAGTTCTTTAAGAGTCATATTTAATTTTTTACCAAGAACAACAGATTCAGCTAAAGCTCTTGAGAATGATTTAACACCACCTAATATAAATTTACCTATTGTTTCATTTACTGATTCTAAATCTTTTTTGATTTGGTTTTTAATTGCGTCTTTTATTTTAGAAAAAGAAACTAATGTTTTCTCAGCAGAGTCTTCAACTTTTTTTAATTCCTTTTGCAATTCAGCTAATTGCTCTTTTGATACAATTATATTTTCTTCTATTTTTTTAATAAACTCATTTACTGATTTCATTGCTGGGCCAAACTCTTCAGTTTGTTTTGTTGCACCAAAAAGGCTATTTGTTATTTTATCTAGATCAACTCCGATAGCTTTTAATAATCCAAGAATACCAACGATGGCTATTTTGCCTGTCCTTCCAAGCATCAAGAACCCAACTATACCAAGTTCTCTAATACCTGGTGGCAAACCTTTAACTACATCTATTAAACCACCTATACCAATAGCAACTGTCTGAAAAACAGGTCTTAAAATATCAAGTAAAGCCGCACCACCTAATAATGCTTGTTTTATAAATTTTACTAAACCCTCTCCTACTGCTTGAGAAAAATTAGATAAGGCTTTTGCATTATCCTCTATACCTTTGTTAATAACTACAAGAGCATTTTTAAAGAAATCAAAAAAACCAGCTCTGTTAGTTTCTAATTTAAATTTAAAAAGTTTATCTGATAACATCGAGAGAGTACCAGTGAATGTAGTTGCAAGAACTTCAGTAGCTTTACCAAATCTTCCACCTTCACCAAACGTATCTTCAAATGCTTTTATAGTAGCTTCAGCAGTTATAGTTGCTCCAGCTTTGAACCCTAATAAAGCTCTAACACCTCTTTCTCTAAAAACATCTGCGGCCGCTATACCACCAGCAAAGGATCTTTGAATTTGTGTTGCAGTTAAGGCAAAATCCAATCCTGTTACTGCCGCAACGTTTCCTGTAATTTTTAAGATACGAGTTAAGTCATCTGCATCTTTGGCCACAACTGCTAAGTTACCTGATGCCGCTGATATTTCTTGAAGTGAGAAAGGAACTCGAGCCGCAAAATCAACAAGGTTATCAAATGCTTTAGTGCCTTGTTCTACGTTACCAAATAAAAAATTAAATCTTACACCTAAATCCTCTACCTCAGATCCTACTTTAACTAATGATCTTATTGCTAAACCACCGCCAATACCTACGATTGCAGATTGTAAAGAAAAAACCGCAGTTCTTAAATTATTAAGTCCATTACGAACTCCTGTCAAAGCCGCTTTTGTTTTATCTTTTGCTAATATGTTTAAAATTAAATTTGACATTAAATTTTTCTGCTTCTGTTATATTCCTCTTGTTCAAGCATCAAATAACCTAACCAAGTATTATATTCTGTTTCTGACATTTCTAATACTTGTTTTAAAGTTATTTTAAGCCTGTCCGCAATTACTAACATATTTCGGAGTTCAGGGGTAGTATTTACTTTTTTTTTGACTCGTATGGAGTGATGACTTGAACCATTGCAGTTGATATTTTTGCAAGGACATCAGAGTCAACTTTATGCATAATATCTAGTCTATCTTCTGACTTAAATATTTTGTTTCCATCCTTATCAAGAGCTTTCATAATAACAATATCGGCTAACAAACCAACATCGTTTATATTACTTGATCTTTCAAATAGACGTTTTTTTTCTGCTAGTGTGATTGGATTCCAATAAATAATTGTGGGTTTGCCACTATCATCAGGCCATTCTTCAACCTCTAAAGATTGTACTCCTAAACTCTCAAAGTGAGATTTAGCTCTGTTAAGAATAGACATAAATTATTATTCTGTACCAATAGTTAAAGCACCAGTGCCCTGAAACGTAACTGATCTAGCAACAACTCCATCTAAAGGTTGGTTAACTGACATTCCTGTCACTATACCAGCACCTTCAAATTTTCTGTCACCAGACGAGCTTCCTTCAGGTAATAATTTAAAAGTTAAACTTGACCCAGCGGTTAATTGTGTTTGACCACTATCTGTCTCGTCAAAGTGCATTTCTAAAGTACCTGAAAAAGAAGTTCTACCAGCAATAAAAGATTTTGCTCCATCTTCCATTTTAGTTGACTCAACTACATCCCCTGTTGTTTCTAAAGTGAATGATGTTAACTCACCTAATGCTGTTCCGCCAATTGCAACTTGACCCTCCTTGCCATGATGAACTGTCATAATATTTTCCTCCTGTTAAATTGTTTATATTATTTTTCCTCGTCTTCGTCAAACTCTTCTTCTTCATCTTCCCAAGATTCTTCAACCTCATCATCCTCTAAATGATCTTCTTCTATCTCGTCTAAAATATCTTTTACCTCTTCACAGAGTAAAGATTCTTTATCATGTAATTTTTCGATTTGATCTATTTTTTTTTTAATTTTTTTAACTTTGTTTCCAATCTTTGCCATCTCTCATCCTTTGTTATGGTGTTCCTGATTCAAATGTGTAAATACACCTAATAGTCATCCTGATCCCACCAATAGGGAATAGAGTCCCTTCATCAGTTTCAACAGATATAACTTCTGTATCAAGTGCATTGCCACCTCTAGTAATATCAGATTCTAATTCAGTTTCAATAGCGGTAATTAACTGATTTCGTTTTGTGTCAATATTAACCTCTGCACCTTTAACAAACCCTGATAAAACAAAGTCTATCGTTCCTTGCCTTCTTTTTGCACCCTCACCCATCTCAATATCTTCTCTTGTTTCTTCACTAGTTTGTATGATTACAACAGGATATTGTTTGTCAGAAAGCTCATCAATATCAAAAGGTTGTCTAGTCACCTTTTTAATACTTGGACTAGATATGCCACTAATGGTTGAAGCTATGTTTGATGCTATATTCTCTCTATTACTCATAATCTCATCTTTCTAATTTCTTTTTCCATAAACTGAACAAACTCTTTTCTTATAATATTTTCAGTCTTTTTACCAATATCAAAAAACTTTCTATTTTTAGATCCCATCTGAGTTTGGTTAAAAAAAGCTCTTTGTCTCATTTCTGCGTTGTTAAAAAAAACAGTTGCTTTTTTATTTGAATTTACTTTTCCTGTTATTGATCCCAACATTCTGCCACTATAAAATAAATCAACTTTTGTTGGTTTTCCTTCTCTTTCTAAACGTTTTACATATCCTTTTGTGTACTCTTCAAATGGAACTCTATCTGCATCTAAACTTTTACTTGATAATTCTTTTATGGTTGCCTGTAATCTGAAACTAGCTCTAGCCAGGCCTTTTCTAGTTATAGATGGAAACTTGTTAAAAAATTTGTCAAAGTTCTTTTGAATAGATTTAACGTTAGACTTTATACGAACGTCGACTGCCATTATCTAGTCAATCTTCTTAATCCATGAAGTGGCTCTCTTTCACTTGTAGATATTGAAGCATCTGCATCAGAGTCATAGTTTACACCATCCTCTAATATGGATCTAAACTCTTTGTTATATTCTGACATATAATACTCTGCCATTCTCTCAAATCTATCTTTCTCGGCTTCAGGTCTAAACTTTGTCAAAGCTGGTAATAAAAATCTTCCTAAAAATAAATATACACCAGCTCTTTCAAATTGATCTAAGTCAACTTTAGTGTCCACCATTTCAGCAGTATTTAAAACTGTAATATCTGTGTAAACATTAGTTTTATATACAGGCCACCATTCTATTCTTAATTGTCTTAGAATATCGTTTGTTGTTTGTGTAAAAAAATTAGTGGCCTCAGTAGATCCTGATGCAATTCCAAAATCAAAGGTGTCAGGTTGATACTTTGTAACATCACCAGCTACAATTACATTAGCTCCTGTAAAATTAGCCATAACTACCTACTATCCACTTTAGAATCTTTCTAAACTTTCTTTTTAGCTTTTTTAACATTCTTTTTTCTCTTTGGTTTTAATTGGACAACCTTATCAGTTATATCTTTTAAAGTCGCCTTTTTAATTTGTTTTTTTACACCATCGACAGGAAAAAAACCATTTCTTTCAAAATGACCTTTATTTGCTTCATAATACTTTTTTTCTTTAATGATTATTTTTCTGCCGTTTGTTAATTTAATGTCCATAACACTCCTTCTAATTAAATGTGAGGGTAGTTTCCCACCCTCACAAAGTATTCAATTATTATTGAATTGTTGAGTCTGCTTCGATCTCACAACCATTAGTGTCGTTTAACTCACCAACACCATAAACCGCAGTTGCTACAATCTCATCTGCTCTTAGAGACGCATCTCTTTGAGTTTCGATTTTTAGATCTTGCATCATTGCTAATCCAAGTGCATCAGGGTGGAATACCGCACCTTTGTAATCACCAGTTGTTCCTGGATCGTTACTAGATGAATCAGTCATATTTGAAGTTTCAAATATATTCACACCAGCTATTTGACCTACTAAAGATGATCTTAGAATCTCATTACCAACACCTGGATTAGGGTTAGCAAAAGTATTTGTAAGACCTGATTTTAGGTCGAATGCTACTTGTGGGTGGATAACCGCATTTAGGTTATCACCTGGAACTGAATTAGCTCTTAATTTTGCCACTGCTTGGAAAATTAAAGCCGCTGACATAGTTGTTGATGCTGAACCAACAGTAGTTGAAAAACCACCGAATAGTCAAGTCTTTGTCAATTTTTTTAGCAATTGCCTCACCAAACAATCTACCTATATCTGCCGCTACATTTCTTGGAGCTGAATTTCTTCCAAGATCTGTGAGCGTCGTCATAACACCCTTTTCTGTACAAGTAATTGTTTTTGATGTTGGATCAATTGCTGTGTTTGTTAAATCAGATGCTTCCGAGACTGCACTTGCACTGACTGCGGAATATATGGGTACTTCGACGCTTTTACCCCCACCTGTTACTGCATAGTTTCTTACAAGTGGTCTCATAATTGATCTCTCACTTGCTACAAACAATGCCTCTGCCACTATCTCTGTATAAAGTTCCGATAGTGTAGAACTTGTCGTTTCATTGGACATTTTTTTGTTTCCTTATTATTTGTTTGTTAAGTTTAATTGAACAGGAGCAGAATCTCTTTGTTTGCGATACTCAGCATAACGTTTTCGATCTTCCGCCTTGCTCATGTCTAAGTCCTGAATATTAAATGGTTTTACAGTTTTCCCTTCGATGCTACTGGTTGATCCTGTCCCAGCTAAAGACCCTTTTCGGAAATGTGGGTTCGCATCTAAAAACTCTTTAACTCTATCCTCTAGTGTAAAAAGCTCACCTTTAGAGTTATATCTAATATTTTTATTATGATCAAGTATTTCTACTCTTCCATCATCATTATAGTTTACCTCGTTTTTTAAAAGAGATACCACTTGATCAGGTGCTATTGCATTGTTTTTTGATGCAAAAGCCATAAGAGAGTTATCTACATTGATCGTTTTAACCTTACTTTTCCAATCAGCTAACTCTTTGTCTTTTTCAGCTATTCTCTCTTTCATAAGGTTTTCAAGATCAGCTTTAGTTTTTGCTTCTTGGATTTGCTTTTCTTTTAGAGCTTCATCTTCTTTTTTCTTTTGCTCATCTAGCATCCTTTGATGTTTTGCTTTCTCTGCCTCTAGTCTTTGTTTGACTATTCTATCAACATCATCTTGATTGAAACTTTGTTTTGGTTTCTCGTCAGTTTGAGTTTGTTTAACTTCAGCTTCCTGAACGTCATTTTGCGGTTGACTAACCTTTGTTTCTTCTGACATTTTTGCTCCTATATAATTAAATTGCCTTTACTATCATACCAATCAGGACTTACATAAGTCCATTGGTGTCGGCAGTTATATCCACCTCTAACGATTAAAGGATCACCTGGTTTTTTACCAGACCATCCTGGTAATCGTTTATAAAGTTTTCTAACTTCATCGACAGAAAAGACGTTACTTTGTCTTACCTTATATACACCTCTTAAAATTTTTTTGCAATGATCCCTTGTTGTTGGAATAATATCACCAAAGTACTTAACGTGCGTTAATCCAGCTTCTGACGCTTTATAAGCATTTACTTGAGCATCAAACTCTCGTAATCCATCGTTTAATAGCTGGGATGCATATTTCCTCATATTATCACCAGCTCTATCTCTACCAAATTTTGATTGTAAGGTTTGAACTGCTTTATCAACTGACACTTGCATTGACTTTTTATTCTTATTTTTTTTTACAAAATCTACTAGCTTTTGTGCCTCTTTGTCGTTTGACCTACTATAAATACCATTTATTGTTTGTCTCAACTCTTGCTCTAACTCTACAAACTCTCGGCCCACTAAAGTATTTTGATAAACCTTATCTGCTAACCTTTTGGTAAAAGTATTTGATATATCTTTAAACTGAGTAAAAGTTTGTAATTTTAAATTTCTTATAAGAGCTAGATCACCTTTTGTTAGTTCCTGGAACTCTATTGGGATATTACCAATACCTTTAAAAGCACGTTCTATTCTTTTGGCCTGTCTATTAAAACCTTTTTTAGTAAGAGTATCTGCCCAAGCTAAAAACTCTGTTTGTAGTATAGTTCTTATTTGTGGTCTAATAGCAATTGCAGATTGGAGTTCGATTAATTTACCAGCTTCTGTTGGTAGTTCCCTTCCAGCTAGTTTAACAACATCATCTTCTATTTTATCTAAAGTACGTTGAAGAGTTTGATAATATTCTTGCTCTGCTCTATCTAAATTTTTAATTCTATATAACGTGAATTTTCTTACCTTGTCAGCCATAAGAGTCGTTTATCATGAAACCTTAAAATTTCCAAAAAGTCTTTTATTCACTTTTTTCAGCTTTTGTTTATGCGGTTGATTTATGGACACAATTCACTTTGCTAACTTCTAGGCCATAAGTGGAAAAGTCGATTTGGTATAATGAGTTATGAAAAATATAATTCATGGAAAGGAGGTAATAAGAATGGTTAATGTAAAAGAGCCTCAAGAAGAAAAAGCAACAGTAGTTGGCATCATTTTTATAGGCATGGGATCTTCTTGGTATCAAGGAACTGACGATGTTAAAGTTGCAGTTCAATGTGCAAAGATCTGTAAATCAGATTGGAAGCATCTTTTCAAGTTTGAAAGGGATCATGCTTTTCCAGTAAACCTTTATGATTTATCTAATTGTAAAGATGGATGGTATGCAAACCATCGTGGTGTTTTTTGTGAAGCTACTGATAAAGAGCTTCCAAGAAAAAAAGTTCTATATGTTGTTAAATAGAAAAAACTAACTAAAAAGTTGTGGGCCGAAAGGCCCACCTCTAAACTTCTTCTTGCTCTACATCCTCTTCCTGAACTTCATCCTGACTAAACTGACCTACCTCTGCTTGGCCATCAACCTCATCAAAGGCTTGGTTTAGTTTCTCATCATCGTCTAATACAGATCTTATAATTTCTTTATCAACTTCTTTGTTAAAGGTTGGCGATTGAATATTCATAGCCTTTGCCATAGAAAAGAATTGTAAGTCTATTGCATAATCTTTGATATTGAATGAGTCAGGATAATTTATCTCACCATCAAACTCTACATTTTGAAACTGAGCATATAGTCTAAATAATTGTTCTTCAGCTATCTCAAGGTTATCAGCTTTTTCAGATAGTCTAGCATTTAATAATTCAAATTCTGTTTGCAGAGCTATACCTGATGAAACTTGTTGTTTGGTAGTTCTAATAGCTCCTGTATGAGCAATTCTATTTATGGCCTCTACTTTGTGTTTAATTGATTCCATAATAGAGTTTAAGTTAGCTCCTGATGGTTGTAGTAAATATGGTTTTAAGTTTGGTTCTATTTCTTCAGGCATTTCGATTACCGCACCAGCTCCAGCACTTGCATTTACACTTGGAGTTTTTACCAGGCTCGGATGGTTCGTTAATCTAATTAATTGTTCTATTTCAGAGTACTCGTTATAGATAGCCTTTTGAAGGTCTGCTATATCAGTCAGATCGGAAATTCCTATACCTCTTTTATGGCTTTTGGAATTATATAAAATAACTGCTGGTATTTTTCCGATCTGGTTCTCGGCAGTATCTATTAGAGAAGGCTCCTCGTTGTCTTTTTGATATATTGTATCAATTCGATCAGGATACCACATTCTAAAATATGTACCTCCATCCTTATCAACCTCTTCTCGTATTTTTAAATAATCTAGATAGTATTTACCATTGACTTCTCTTTTAAAATTCCAATCCAAAGCATTCTCTGGTGTTACGATTGAAACATATGGTCTTATATCTTGATTAAGTTCATCTGCCCTTGTTCTTGTTTGTACTGATGGCTTGTCTAATATCATAAAGCAATGACCATAAATAGATGCATAGTTTTGAGCTTGTTTTATTACATTGTTAAAACTATTACCTTCTAAGTCTGCGTCTTTTAAGAATGATTCTAAACTAGGTTCTTCTGCCATAGATCCAAAATTTCTAGATGGCTTTACTCTAAATAAAAACGATGAATATATTTGTATAATATTTCTGCAATGATTATCGCAAGGAGTATTAGCAAGTCTTTGATTGAACTCGTTATCAAGCTCTAAATTATATCTGTTTAAATATTGGCCTAAAGTGTATTCGTATCCGCCGTTGTAAGAACGTATAAAATATTCAAAATTTGTAACTGCTTCTTTATAATCTTTATGAGTATCTAGTGCCTGATCTTTTGTGTATGCCACGTTTTCCTTCCTTTATATTCCATCGTTGCGGAGATCCAATTGGACTTTTTATTGTCAAAGGTTTTACATAGTCAACTAAATATCCAAGTGCGTCACACATATGGTCAAAACCTTCCTCCTTGTCTGGTATATTTGTATTTTCTTTATACACCTGACGTTGAAGTCCTTTTAATATAGTTTTACACGAATTGCTAACAAAAATATGCCTTTGACCATTAGAATCTTTAAGTCTTGAGTTTACATTGTTTACTCTGTCTCTTACTGCTGAATGCTTTAGTTTAGCTTTAACGTTAAAACCAGCATTTTGCAAAATAGATAAGTCTGTTTTACCTCCAGCAGATGTTTTTCGTTGTCTACAAGCTGGATCAGGATATATGTAAATAGGTATTTTAGATCCATATCTATCTCGTATTTCCTGGCACATTTCGTCAGTATTTGAGCCATAAATTACTATCTCGTCTACAAATATTATTTTATCTTTTACTATATGAGATACACAAGCTGACATAGGATCTACGTTAAAATCTAATCCAATATGTAAAGGTCTATTAAAATCTAATACTTGATCTACTACACTCTCGATTGGATGAAAATTATAATATACTTGCCCAGCATAGTTTTCAAAAGTTCCCTCAAACTCTTGTCTATAAGTTCTAATATCAATATCTTGTTTAGCTTGTTCTAGTTCTTCTTTTGATACCATTCCACCTTGCAGAGTCGTATATTGAAAACTATCCCATTCTTTTGGATCTTGTGATCCTTTCAAAAACATTTCATAAGACCAGTTTCCAAAGCCTCGTGGAGTACCACACATTAAAACTCGGCCCTGTGTGTCGCTAACACTAGCTCTTAAAACTTCAAACCAAGTACGTTTATCAATATCGGCAAATTCATCTAGCACTAAAAAATTTATACCACTGCCACGTAATGCATCAAAATTTTCAGCACCCTTAAGTGCTATGACACTATTTGTTTTTCTAATTCTAATAGTAAGAGTAGTTTCGTTTATATCCTCTATCCAATTATATTTAGAAAGCATTTGTTTCAAATCACTCCAGCAAATCTCTTTAGCCATTTTGAAGGTGGGAGCTACATACCATATAACTTGATTAGGCTTAGATGCCTGTTTCATCATTTCAATAATAGTTAAAAACGTTTTACCAAATCTACGACCTGAAATTAAAACTCTAAACCTTTTATTTGAATTGCTGATTTTGTACTGTGGTCTTGTTAGATTGATTTTCATAGCAACCAAATTTTATATAGATATTAAATTTATTAACATCCTCTTTGCCTATTTCAACAATTTTATCATAAGATTTTGTATAACCATCAAGCATACAACTATAACCATCTGTATAAATATTATCAAATCTGTGGGGAGGCATACAATTAGTTTTGCCATCAATAAAAGCACATATAATCATGGTCAGTACATATTCCATTTATTTTTTCCTTTTGTATTTTCGATAGGTTTGAACTCTCCATGTCCAATGGAATATTGACCTCGATATTTTTTCTATTTTTTCTAATACCCAATCTATCATTATTAATACTCATAAATTATTTTATAATCCTTAATATTTTCTTTTGGCCCATATATATCTCTGTTTCTGCCTCAACCCTCTTGCAACTAAAAACAACTCTTTCAGGATTTACTTCTCTCTCTGCAACCCTTTTTGACTTAAGGCAGTCACTCATTCTATCTTTATAAACGTGTTCTATTATGTTTCCATTTAAAGTTAAAATTAAAGCTACAACTAACTCAGTGATCTTTTCCATTTGCTCTTACCTTATCTTTTAATTTTTCAAGATCAGATAATAATCTATCTACATCTTTTTGTAATCTAGTAATGTTTGTGGCATTATGTCTTGACTCTTTAAGTTCTTCCTGAATATCCTCTATATCTTTTAAAGCATCCTCGATAAGCAAAAATTGTTCCGCATCCGCTGGTAATGAACCAAGCTCTCCACGTGGCCATTTAATAGAAAACTCAACTGCTTTTTCTAAATCTTTATGCATAAGTTTACTATCTGACTCGAGTATATTTAACCTTTCAACAATCCCAAAATAGGCCCAAACACCAATAGCAACCGCAGTAACAATTGATATAAGATTTTTAAGAGGCATTGATATACCAGTGTTTTCTGATACAGATATTTTTTTCATAGATTAGATCCTTTTCGCCAAGCTCTGATGCTCCAAAAAGCTGGACTCAAAGACTTTTGCCCACGCACCTTTGCTAATATAGGTCTGAACCTTGCAAAAAACATACGTTGCCTTACAGGATTATTTCTTTTTATAGAAAGGTTGGGATCACCAAATCTTACAATATTTACTTTGCCTGTTGCCTTATTACGAACATAAACACCAAACTTTTTAGACCTTCCAGGTGTTCTAAAAGGTTTATTTAATTTAACTGATCTGCCTTTAAATTTTGCCATGTAAGGCTATTATCACATATCATTCACAAATAAAACCCTGAAACGTGCCACGACCATCTTTGAGAATCCAAGC
>VTLG01006274.1_pt1 | contig 18178 bp, 27 predicted proteins | sample 4694571 | NCBI WGS metagenome assembly VTLG01 (sample SAMN12604809, study PRJNA352737) | marine metagenome | biome: ENVO:00000447; feature: ENVO:00000209|ENVO:00000569|ENVO:01000036; material: ENVO:00002151; isolation source: viral sequences binned using virsorter ... | reverse complement strand
GATATACGTATTTTTTCGGCAATGAATAGTTTAATAAAAGATAAAATTAGAGTTAAGAAGGAAAAAATTAGGTCTCTTGACTTAAAAAAAGATAATTTGAAAGATAAAATGACGATGCAAAATAATTTTATCAAAGAATTGGAGGAGAGAGGTAAAAGTGATATTACAACCAGTAAAGATAAGATTAATGGTTTAATTACTGAAAATGATAAGTATGTTACAACTAATGAAACACTTGAGGATGAGGTTTCTAATCTAGTAAAGACTCAAGAAAAGACGACAGGTGCAGGGAAAAAGTTACTAAAGCTTAACAATTTAAAGGGTAAATTATCTAATAAGGTAACAACTCTTACCAAAGAACATAAGTTCTTCAAGGATAATGTATCATGCCCTACATGTACCCAACCAATAGAGGAAGAGTTTCGATTAAATAGAATTACTGACGTTCAAACTAAAGCTAAGGAACTCAAGAAAGGTTATAAAGACCTTGAAGAGACCATCAAAAAAGAGCAAAACCGAGAACGTCAGTTTCAACAATTATCAAAGGAGATTACTAAACTCAACAATGAAATTTCTCAAAATAACACTCGCATCTCTTCTAATCAAAGACAGATCAGAGATCTTGAATCAGAAATTCAAATTACTACCGAGCAATTTAAAAACAGAAATACTGAACATGAAAAACTAAAAGAGTTTAAGGACAATCTTAAAAATACAATTGATGAACTTTCCGTTCATCGAGAAGATATAAATCACCACGACTTTGCATATTCCCTACTCAAAGATGATGGTGTTAAAACAAAAATTATAAAAAAATATCTACCATTTATCAATCAACAGGTAAATCGATACCTTCAGTTGATGGATTTCTATATCAATTTTACCTTAGATGAAGAGTTTAGAGAGACTGTAAAATCTCCGATTCATGAAGATTTCTCTTATGCATCTTTTAGTGAGGGTGAAAAGATGAGAATTGATTTAGCACTTTTATTTACTTGGAGAGAAGTTGCAAGAGTCAAGAATTCAGTGAATACAAATCTTCTAATTATGGATGAGGTTTTCGATTCATCTCTTGACGGATTTGGAACTGATGAATTTTTAAAAATAATTCGATATATAATAAAGGGAGCAAATATTTTTGTGATATCACATAAGTCTGACTTAAATGACAAGTTTGAAAATGTGATACAGTTTGATAAAATTAAAGGGTTCTCTAAAATAGTAAAGGAATGAACACACCTAACTGGCAGCACCACTCTAAGAAGGAGAAGAAACGAAAACTTAAACCACAAGCTCTACGTTCTGCAAGAGAAAGACGTAGACAGTTATTAAAGTGTCTACTTAACCCTGTTAATCGCAGGGTTTCTTTGTATAATGAAGTATATCAGACAAAGATCCAATGACTATCAAGCACGAAATCAAATCACAACTTGCTAAACTACTTGCTACTGAAGATTTAGTTGTAGAGCACAAGAAAGTCGAGACAGCACAGTTTAATGTGCAATCAAGAGTGTTGACCTTACCTATGTGGGAGAACACAACTGATGATGTGATTGATATGTTAGTTAGTCATGAAGTTGGACATGCACTCTATACACCAGATAGAGAGTGGTGGAAAGAATACAAGATGAATCCTTCTATCGTGAATATTGTTGAGGATGCTCGTATTGAGAAGTTGATGAAGAGACGTTATGAGGGTATCGCAAAAACATTTTACAAAGGATATACAGAACTACACAAGAAAGATTTCTTCCAAGTTAAACAAAAAGATATCTCTGAGATGAATCTTCTTGATAGAATTAATCTTCAATTCAAGATTGGAACACACTACAATATTCCTTTCTCAACAGATGAAATGTTCTATGTTAACAAAGTTTCTTTATGTGAAACATTTGATGAGGTATTAAAAGTATCAAAACAAATATTTGATTATGTATTGGGTGAGATGGAAAAGAAGAAAGAAGAAGAGAAAGAAATGGAAACTGAAAATGCATCTTTCGGTAGTGGAACAGGAGCAGATCTTGAAGATGTGAGAGACGATTGGTATGATGAAGATGGTGATTTGATTGATGAAGATGATGAAGATGGTGATGAGGAAGGAAACTCTCCACAAGTTAAAACAGAAATGGGTGGAGGTTCGAATACAAATCAAGCTATTGATCTATCAGATGAGATTGTATCAGAAACTGCTGAGAGTTTAGAGGAAGCACTTAAGAATCTTGCAAATACTCATGGTAGAGAAAATGTCTATCTTGAATTACCTGAGTTAGATATTGATGAACTTATTATTGATAATAAAGTTATTCATGCATTATGTGAAACAGCAGCATCTAATATACCTGAGAACGATTTAGAGTATGGACCAGATTATTCATACAGAAAGTTCCTTGAAGATAGTAAAACAGATTATGTTAAGTTTAAAAGGTCAGCACAAAAGGAGGTTAACTATCTTGTTAAAGAGTTTGAGTGTAAGAAATCCGCAGGAGCATATGCTCGTGCTACAACAAGTCGCACTGGTGTTCTTGATACAAACAATCTTGTTAATTACAAATTCAGTGAGGACTTATTCAAGAAAGTAACTTTATTACCTGATGGTAAGAATCATGGATTAGTATTCATTCTTGATTGGTCTGGTTCGATGGCGAATGTGATGCAGGATACAATCAAACAGTTATACAATCTTCTATGGTTCTGTAAGAAGGTTCAAATACCATTTGAGGTATATGCCTTCACATCAAACTTTCCAAGGTCATACAGTCCAGAAGGATACATAGATGCGGAACCACTTTATGAACCAAAGGATGATTTGATAGCAGTTGATAAGTATTTCAGTTTGATGAATCTCTTTACAAGCAAGGTTCGTGGTAGAGAGTTAGAAGATCAAATGTTGAACATTTATCGTATCGTTAAATCATTCAGAGATTATCATGCACAAAGAATCACTCCAATGGGAATGGGATTATCAGGAACTCCATTAAATGAAACTGTGATAGCACTACATCAAATACTTCCTCAGTTCCAGAAACAACATAAGTTAGAAAAAGTAAATTGTGTGATTCTCACTGATGGTGAAGGTAGTACACTTAATTATCATAAATCAATACAGAGGTCTTGGGAAGATACTCCATATATGGGTACTCAATATATCAATGAGGATTGTTTCTTACGTAACCGTAAAACAGGTAAGACATACCAATTGACTGATAACTGGTATAAGTTCACTCCAATTTTTTTAAGAGACATAAGTGATTCATTTCCAAATGTTAACTTCATTGGTATTAGAGTAATGGATAGTCGAGATGCAGGTAGATTTCTTCGTGCGAATGACTTAGATTGTAACTCTGAAGAATATACAAAGAAGATGAAAATCTTTAAGAAAACAAAATCAGTTGCACTTGAGAATGTCGGATACAAAGTTTACTTTGGTATGTCATCAAAAACATTATCAAGTAATTCTGAATTTGAGGTCGAAGATGATGCAACCAAAGCACAAATCAAAAAGGCATTTACAAAGTCATTGACTGCAAAGAAAATGAACAAACAAATCCTAAGTCGATTTGTAGAATTAATTGCCTAAATATAAAAAAGTGTCTAGTGAAATGAAGACCTATAAAGAGTTCATGCAGGAGAGCAGTCTCTCAAGAATCAAAAGCAAATCTGATAAGGGTGGTATAGCTACAATGTCTGCATCCAGAGCAGATAAGTCTGCAAAAGAAAATCGTGCAAGGGCAAAGCAATTAGATAAAGATATTCGTGGTAGAGGTTTAGGTGGTGCTACAAAGGTGACTGGTTCATATGTTGAGAAAGATGATAAGACTGGTAAAGAGAAGAAAGTAAAGGAGAGGAGTCATGTTGTCTCCTCTGGAAAGATGGGTAAAAGAAAATTTAAGAAGACAGTTAAGGCACTTGGTAAGAAGTATGGACAAGACTCTGTGTTGACACAAACGAAAAAAACTGGTACACTATCAGCAACAAGAAAAGGTGGACTTGGTAAATCAAAAAATATAAAACTAGGAAAATTCAAACCACAGGGCAAAAACCCAGAGGGGCAATCACAAATCAAAGGAAAAACTTTCACTTACGGATAATGACAACACCACTTTACGATGACTCCAATTGGAGAGAAGAATACAAAAGTTACATAACTAACAAGATGGAAATTGAATTGTTAGAAAATGGACCTAAGAGTTTATCTCAATCTTGGCATCTTCAAGCACTTTATTCAAATTGGAAGAAAATGAAGGGATATAATAAATTAGATCCAAAAGAAAATGAAGGACAGTTGCAGTCTTCTATGAAAGATTTTTTTCAACGTCAAAAAGATCAGGGTATATAGACAGTTAAATTAGTGGCACATTCATTATAGATATTATAACTGGGTGGATTATAATAGGTGTAACGAAACAAATTACATCATGACTTACGTTCCCTTTCAACTAAAAATGACTAAAGATCAAGTTATTACAAAACTTCGTGATCTATATGGTTCTGAAGTTACAACTCCAGACATCAAAGCATTCTGTGCTATGAATGATATTGCATATGCAACTGTAACAAGAAAAATTGCAGAGTTCAAAGTTTCAAAAGGTAAGTGGAATTTTGAAGTTACTCAAGAAAAAGTTGAGCAAATTGAAAGAACATTTCAAGCACCTGCAGCAGAAGAGAAAAGAAATCTCATTCCAAATGTAGACAAAACATTTGTTCCTTTTGGTGGTTTTGCTGACTTAAAAAAGATTGTTAAATCGAATTTATTCTACCCCACATTTATTACTGGATTGTCTGGTAATGGAAAGACATTTGGAGTAGAGCAAGCATGTGCTCAACTTAATCGTGAACTTGTCCGTGTAAACATTACTATCGAAACAGATGAAGATGATCTTATTGGCGGTTTCCGTCTTGTTAATGGTGAGACCGTATGGCACAATGGCCCAGTCATTGAAGCACTCGAACGAGGAGCAATCTTGTTACTTGACGAAATCGACCTTGCCTCTAACAAGATCCTCTGCCTTCAGAGCATACTTGAGGGAACTGGTATTTTCCTTAAAAAGATTGGAAGATTCGTTAGACCCAAATCAGGATTCAACGTTATCGCAACCGCAAATACTAAGGGTAGAGGTTCAGACGACGGAAGATTTATTGGAACTAACGTGCTCAACGAAGCCTTCCTTGAAAGATTCCCAGTTACCTTCGAGCAATCCTACCCCTCAGTAAAGATTGAAGAAAAGATGTTACGTCTTCATGCTGAGAGTGTTAAATGTAAAGATGAAGCATTCCTCAAGAAACTTGTTGATTGGGCAGACATCATTCGTAAAACATTTTATGATGGTGGTATTGAAGATATCATCAGCACACGTAGATTGGTACACATTGTTCGTGCATATAGTATCTTCAATGATAAGGCAAAGGCAATGCAGGTATGTATCAATCGTTTCGATGATGAGACTAAGCAATCATTCATGGAATTATATGACAAGGTAGATGCTGATTTTAATTTACCAGTTGACGAGTCATAGTATCTTTGATATAATATGGGGAGAGAAATCTCCCCTATGATTAACGCATGGAGTTTGGCAGCATCCATTCTCAATGGTACTTTTGATAAAGACTATCCAATCATGAAGAAAAAAGAAGTAGATGAAAAAACAGGATTGTGGAAAGAACCAGATCCAGTAAAACATTCAGACTATTATTATGATTATACTCGTAATGATCCTGATAGAGAAAATCCATTTACTGATCCTGCAGATCGAGCAAGAGCAGAATATGTGGTAAAAACACCAGAAGAGTATGAAAGTGATTTGGATTGGATTGAAAAAAGTGGTGGGTATGAGTGGACACCAGGTTCACCTTGGCCACCATCTGAATTTGGTATTGAAGAGGAAGATTATTACAAAGAAAAAATGGATTACGAACCACAAAGAAATCATCAATACAAATATCACGAAGAAGAAATTCTAAAAGATATTGAAGAGTATGTTTCTTCAACATATCAAGGACACTATACAGGAACAAAGCATGAGTTTCGTAAAGTGCAAACTATCGACTTGATGGCAGCAAGAGACATTGCAGCACAATTTTGCCAAGCAAACATATTAAAATATGGAAGTCGTTATGGAAGTAAAGATGGAAGAAATAAAAAAGACTTGTTAAAAGTCATACACTATGCTATGCTATTAGCACACTTTGACGGACATTATGGAGAACCATCAATGCCCTCTGGAAACTTTGACCTAATGCCTTAATGATGAAATTACGTGATTCTATGAAACTATCTGACAGCACTCTTACAGTTCTTAAAAACTTTGCTGGAATTAATAATTCTATACTTGTAAAACAAGGTAGTAAACTTCGTACAATATCTGTTGCAAAAAATATTTTAGCAGAAGCAGACATCTCAGAAAACTTTCCTAAAGATGTTGCAATTTATGATCTTAATCAATTTTTAAATGGATTAAGTCTTCATCAAGATCCTAATTTAGATTTTAGTGAAGAATCATATTTAACAATTCGTGAGGGTAAGAGGAGAGTAAAATATTTTTATGCAGATCCACAGGTAATTATTTCTCCACCAGAAAAAGAAATTAATTTACCCACTGAAGATGTTTGTTTTCAATTAGAAAGTGTTACTTTAGAAAAATTATTGAAGGCAGCAGCAGTTTATCAATTACCAGATTTAGCAGCAGTTGGTGAAAATGGTGTTGTTAAGTTAGTCGTAAGAGATAAGAAAAATGATACATCGAATGAATTTGCGGTTGTTGTGGGTGAGACAGATGCAGAGTTTACTTTAAACTTTAAGGTTGAGAACATAAAAATAATACCTGGTGCATATGATGTTGTCATATCATCTAAACTACTTGCAAAATTTACTAATTCAAGTTATAATCTTATCTACTACATAGCACTAGAACCAGATTCTACTTTTGGATAATGAAGTATCATTTGTACGATGAATATGAAAGACATCAAGGTCGGTTTGATTCCATTGAACAACTAAGAAATTTTTTATGTGATCGTAAATATGATATTAATTGTGATAAAGATATAGGATGCACATTTGATTACATTAAATCTATTAAATGGTATTTTGAAATAGAAGAATGAACAACATAGGATTAGAAATTGTCTTTTGGACAGTATTATCAGTTTATCTCTTAGCAAAGTTAGGAGTATTTAAAAAGTGAACTATTCTCTCACTGAGGATGAATGGGAGTGTGTAAGAGTATGTGTAGCAAATGCACCCATACCCTATGATATTACAAAAAAGAAAATACCTGCCGATATTCTAGCAAAGATAGGACAACCTATTAGAAAGAAAGAAGAAGGTATTGCTAAAGTAAAATACGATTTAACACCATACGGAATTGAACCTGACGAATGAAACTTACACAAGAACTTATTGATAAGATACAAGAAGCCATGCTTCATACGAATTTGAAAGGTGAGATAAACTGGAAGGATGGTGATGACATAGAAGTTAATTTAGCAGGAACTTTCGCAAAGGATAAATTTATTGTAATTAAAAATAAAACGAAAGACCCAGTGGTATCTGCTGAACCACATCCTAATTTTGATTATGAAAAGAAGGAGTGGAAGGAATGAAAATAGATAGACATCATAATCCATATGAAGATTTGGAAAATACTTTAATTGTAGAACTTGAAGGTATTGCAAAACAATTAGGTGGAAAAATGTCAAAATCAACACGTCACGATTACACTGGAAAACATAGTAAGATAATTACTATTGAATATGATATAATACAATCTTAATATGTCAGAATTTATTCAAAGACACATAGGTCCTACACTAGTGGAACAATCTAAAATGTTAGATGATTTAGGTGTATCTACTATTGATGAACTTGTAAGACAAATTGTACCAGATTCAATATTACTTCGTGGTGATGATGACCTACCAGAACCTTGTAGTGAACAACAGGCACTGGAAGAATTAAAAGAGATTGCAAATCACAACGTTGTTAAAAGAAGTCTTATTGGGCAAGGATATTATGGTACGATTACACCACCAGTAATTCAAAGAAATGTATTTGAAAATCCTGCATGGTATACATCTTATACACCATATCAAGCAGAGATATCACAAGGTAGATTAGAAGCATTATTTAATTATCAAACACTGATTACAGAACTGACTGGATTACCAGTTGCAAATGCATCTTTATTAGATGAAGGAACTGCAGCAGCAGAGGCTATGTTACTTGCTCACAGTGCGTCTAAGAAGGATATATTTTTAGTTGATAGTGAAGTGTTTCCACAAACACTTGCAGTTTTACAAACAAGAGCAGAACCACTAGGAATAAAAATAAAATTACTTGATTGGCACACTGTAGCAACATTAGAAGATTTTGAAAATGCTTTTGGATTGTTGGTTCAGTTGCCAAATAATATGGGAAGACTTCGTGATCCAAGTTCACTTCTTCGTATCGCAGAGGTACATAAGTGTATGAAGATTGCAGTGGTAGATCCTTTATGTCAAGTTCTCATGCAACCTGTGGGTGAAATGGGATTTGATATTGCGATTGGAAGTATGCAAAGGTTTGGAATTCCTATGGGTTTTGGAGGACCTCATGCAGCATTTTTTGCAACCATTGACAAATATAAACGTAAAATTCCTGGACGTATTGTAGGGCAGTCTCTAGACTCCCAAGGTAATAAAGCATTACGGCTAGCATTGCAAACAAGGGAACAACACATAAGACGAGACAAAGCAACGTCCAATATATGCACTGCTCAAGCACTCCTCGCAAATATGGCAGGTTTTTATGCTGCTTATCACGGTGCGGAAGGTCTGAGAAAAATAGCAACCAGAGTATTGAGATATAGGCAATTGTTAATAACAGCATTAAAGTGGTGTGGTATTGAGGTTGATGAATCAGAGGGATTTGATACTGTAAGATTTAAGGGTAAAAATACTATAGATGATTTTAATGTTAGATACGAAGATGGTTGGACTATTTTATCATTAGATGAAATGACAACTATTGAAGAACTGTTGTTAATTGTTCATTCTCAATATATGGATATTCCCTTTGAGATAGTTGATATGGTAAAAAGGTATGAATGGTTAAGTGTTCCTCTTCGAAAGAAACCTTGGTTGCAACAAGAAGTATTTAATAATTATCAAAGTGAAACTAATATGATGAGATATATTTATGAATTAGTTTCAAAAGATTTCTCATTAGTAAATGGTATGATGCCACTTGGCAGTTGTACAATGAAATTAAATTCAGCATCAGAACTAATGCCTGTATCATGGCCTGAGTTTGCAAATATGCACCCATTTGTTCCAGAAGATCAAACTCTTGGGTATCAAAGAATTATATTTGACTTAAAAGAGTGGTTATGTGATATTACAGGATTTGATGATATATCAATACAACCAAACGCAGGTTCACAGGGTGAATATGCAGGTCTATTAGCAATACAAAAATATCATCAAAGTAATGGTGATTATAATCGAAATGTATGTTTGATTCCAACAAGTGCACATGGAACAAACCCTGCATCAGCAGTGATGGCAGGTATGAAAATAGTTCCAGTAAAATGTGATGATGATGGTAACATTGATCTCAAAGATTTAGAAAAACAAGCACTCATGAATATGCTTGAGTTGTCTTGTATTATGATTACATATCCATCAACTCATGGTGTATTTGAACCAACTATCAAAGATATCTGTAGGATAGTTCATGAAAATGGTGGTCAGGTTTATCTTGATGGTGCAAATATGAATGCACAAGTTGGACTTGCAAAACCTGGTGATTATGGTGCTGATGTATGTCATCTTAATTTACATAAGACATTCTGTATTCCTCATGGTGGTGGAGGTCCTGGTGTAGGACCGATTGGAGTCGCAGCACATCTCACACCATTTATGAATCAAAGAGTATCAGCAGCAGAATATGGAAGTGCGTCTATACTACCAATTAGTTGGATGTATATTCGTATGATGGGTGGTGATGGATTAAGAAAAGCAAGTGAAGTATCTTTATTATCTGCAAATTGGTTAGCATATCAGATAGATCCGTCATTCAAAGTTTTGTATAAAGCAGAGAATGGTCGTGTTGCACATGAGTGTATATTTGATTGTAGAAATCTACCTGTCTCTGCAGAAGATGTTGCAAAAAGATTGATGGATTATGGTTTTCATGCCCCCACACTATCATGGCCAGTTACAAATACAATGATGGTAGAACCAACTGAAAGTGAATCATTAGATGAACTTAAAAGGTTTGTGAAGGCAATGGAAATGATAAGGAGAGAAATATTCACTGTTCCTGAGATAGTTAAAAATTCACCTCACACAGAATCAGAAGTTTGCGGTCAATGGTCACATGCATATACAAGAGAAGAAGCAGTTTTTCCTAATAAACCAAAGAAAAAATTCTGGCCTGCTGTAGGTAGAATTGATAATGTTTACGGAGATCGTAATTTAGTTTGTTCTTGTGCTGATTATTTTTCTAATGAATGAAATATTAATTGAGGATTATCCATATTCTACCTTCATCGATATTGATAATTATGATTTAACAAGAGAAGTATATAATGGTGATGGGGGAATAACAAATATAAGAGCACTTCAAACTCATGTAATGTATGACACAGATGATGATAATTTGAAAAAGTTATTTGGTTGGATAATAAGTTTTATTTCAAAATCATCTTTAATAGTTCAGAAGGTTGACCATTTCTGGTTTGCAAAGTATAATAAAGGAGACTACACATTAAGTCACACGCATGATCCATGTCTTTATTCTTTTGTTTATTTTATAAATGCACCTGAAGGATCATCTCCTTTAGTTTTTACATCTAATAATCAAAGTGTAGAGGCAAAGAAAGGGAGAGTTGTTATTTTTCCTGCATCATTAGAACACCATGTTCCAATTAATGAATGTGAGAATAGAATTATTCTTTCAGGAAACACATACTTTTTACAACCACATTATGAACATATTCGTGACTGATCCTGACCCAAACGTGTCAGCAAAAGTTTTACCAGACAAACACATTGTCAAGATGCCACTTGAGACTTGCCAGATGCTGGCAGTAGTCTATTCTAAGTGGTATTTTAATTGGGGTGATGATTTATTACCTAAGAAAGATGGAACTCCTTACAGCACTCAGAAGGGTGCTTTCCGTGGACATCCTTGTACTGTATGGGCAGCACAAACCATTGCTAATACTGCTTGGTTGATTCAACATGGTTTTGGATTACTTGAAGAGTATACTCATAGATATGGAAAAATACATTCTTGTCAAACTGCAATGAATGCAGCAGAACAAGTATTCGAAGAAAAAACAGGGAGAACATTATTATGCCACAAAGAGGCAACATCATTCGCATTTGCAGGTCCTGATGTCTTTAAATATGACACAAGCATTGACACTTTTACTGCTTACAAGAATTACATTAGCAGCAAACCTTGGGCTGCATCTAATTATCTTCGTGACCCATCCAAAAAACCAAATTGGTTATAGATGAAACATATTCTTTTTGATTTACATGATTGTCCTTCAGATCTCTTAGATAGTGAAACCCATATAAGAGTATGTTTATGGAAGGCAGGAAAAGTTTGTAATTCTGAGGTTCTTGATGTTGGATCTCATAGATTTCAACCTCAAGGAATAACTGGATATGCCATGCTTGCTGATAGTCATATAAGTATTCATACATGGCCAGAAAAGGGTATTGCAAAATGTGATATCTTTACTTGCGGAGATAAATCTTTACCAGAACTAGCAGTTCAATTCTTGAGTGAACGTTTACTTGCAAAAAAAGTAACATCTAATTCTTTTGATAGATTATGATTAATTTACCTGCTTTTTATGAATTTTATGTTGATGATGATTTCGTCAATTTTTTTAATGACAAAATGAAGGATTACGAAAAAAATAATTACCTTGAAGGAAAGAATGATACTGCTACTGTAAATGGTAAACAGACAAAAAATATTTTAGAACTTAATGATAATGAGACAGATAAAAAATTAAATTCATTAATTCAGTTGATAGAAAATAAATCAAAATGTAAACTTAAATACCAATGGGTGCATTTAGTTAGGTATAATAAAGAAGGATATCAAGATATGCATAGACATGATTATAATGAAGATATTTCATTAATAATCTATTTGAATACATGCACAGATGGGAAAACTGAATTTCTAATCAATGAGAAGAGAAAAATTAAATTTTTCCGTAATCCAGAAAAAGGAAAATGTATTATGTTTTTATCCTCTATATCTCATAGGGCAATGCCATCATCAGAAAACAAAACAGTTCTTGTCTTAGGATTTAGACTAAATTAATTATTATGAAAGAATTTGATTATGACCTCGATTACAAGACCATTGATTTTACAGTTGAAGAAAATCGCAAACTTTATCGTATTGGAAGGGGAGAGCAAGGAGTGCTACTGGTACGCCCTTACACTAACGATATATGCTCTCATTGGAGATTTGTAAATGAAAATATTGCTCGCAAATCTGCTGATAAAATCTACTCCATGTTTTGTGACTATAAGGAGCAACAAGACTTCATTGGAATGGACATGGCTCGGAAGTTTCTTGAAATGGGATTTACTCGCTCCCGTAGGTATGCAAATCATCCTAGTGGAAAGAAGTACGCTAGCGATGGTTCCGTATCACCGCAGTCGCCAACCGCACTACACTGTGAAAAGTCCCGTTCTGCAACTGTTTTCAAAAAAATGAGAGACAAGGCTGCAAAAGACGAAAAGTATGTTACAATGAGAAAACAATGGAGGTCTAACGAATGACATTAGGAAGTGAAATGTATGCGATAAGAGATTTATTTGTCGCATGTCCACCAGTTTATACATTACCTGGTACTTGGAGTGATCCAGAAAAGATTGCTAGGTGTAATGATACACTAATTCCACACTTTACATTTAATCCAAATTATACTTTTGGTATATCAATCGCAGTTATTACTGTTCTATTGGCAGCATATGGAATTTATAGAGGATTCTTTGCTAATCAAGATTTAGCAGATCCTTGGGATGATCACGATGACTAATCTAATTGAAAAAAATGATCCAAGATACTTTTCACAAACAAGTGATTTGCCTTATGATCGACATCACTATAAGATAGTTTGCAAAGATCATTCTTTTGTGGTACAATCTTGGGATGAAGTCCAAGAGTATTGGTGGAATAGACGAGGATTTAATCCACCAGTTATTGAAGTGATTGACAAACCTAAAAAATCAAAAGGTTTTAAATGAGTGATTTTATATGGGTTGAAAAATACAGACCCAAAACAATTGATGAGTGTATTTTACCTGAGAGTATCAAAAAAACCTTTCAGGATTTTTTAACCGCAGGTGAGATACCAAATATGTTACTGTCAGGTCCACCAGGTATTGGTAAGACCACTGTGGCAAAAGCACTATGTAATGAATTGGGAGCAGATTACTATGTCATTAATGGATCGGATGAAGGACGTTTTCTTGACACGGTTCGGACGAACGCAAAGAATTTCGCATCTACCGTCTCTCTTACAAGTCAGTCGAAACATAAAGTCATTATCATTGACGAGGCAGACAATACCACTTCCGACGTACAGCTCCTTCTCAGAGCGTCTATTGAGGAGTTCTCCAGAAACTGTAGATTTATCTTTACCTGCAACTACAAAAACAAGATTATTGAGCCACTACATTCTCGTTGCTCTGTGGTTGACTTTTCTATTAATAAAAAAGACAAACCAGCAATAGCGGCACAATTCTTTTCTCGAATCAACCATATATTGGAAGTTGAAAGAATTGAATCTGATAAGAAAGTTATAGTACAATTAATTAATAAACATTTTCCTGATTGGAGGAGAGTGTTGAATGAATGCCAAAGGTATTCTGTAAGTGGTAAAATAGATAGTGGAATATTAGTAACCTTTTCAGATGTATCAGTTGATGAACTTATCAAAAATCTCAAACAAAAAAACTTTTCTGCGGTACGTAAATGGACCGTTGATAACTTGGACAATGATCCTGCTGTATTGTTGCGGCGTATTTACGATGCTCTTTATGGCACCCTTAACAACTCTAGTATTCCTGCTGCTGTGCTTATTATCGCTAAGTATCAATATCAAATTGCCTTCGTAGCAGATCAGGAAATTAACTTACTTGCCTGTCTAACTGAAATTATGGTGGAGTGCGAATTCAAATGAAAAACATGTCAAAACTAAAACATCAAGTCAAATCAAACAAATATTATATCTTCTGGGGTGCTGCAACTGCTGCAGTCATAGCAGGTCAAATTTACATTGGAGTTGGGTATCGTCTAATGACTCAAAGTGTAATTGATCTTACAGAGGTTTTCACTCTAATAAGAGAGGGAGAAGAACTAAGAAGAAATCCATATCTTTATTGATGAAAAACGGATTTGTTGTTGTTAAAAATTTTATTGATCTTGAGTTTGCTATCTTTCTTCAAAAATATTTTTCAATATTAAATGATGGTGGTTATCTAAAGTTTGGTGATCCAGATGTACCCCTTTCTCCTTGTATACATGGAGATCCTGCTTTTGATTGCCTTATGTTAAAAAAAATGCCATATGTTGAAAAATTAGTTAATAAAACTCTTACTCCACAATACTCATACTCTAGAATTTATCAACCAAAATCAATTCTTGGAAAACATACAGATCGTAATTCATGTGAATATTCAGTTACTCTATCATTAGGTGGTGATTATGATTCTTTGTGGCCAATATATATTGAAGATTACAATAGTAATATTCATTGTGTAGAACTTGACGTTGGTGATGCTATGATTTATGATGGTGTGAGATGTGAACATTGGAGAGATGAATTTAAAGGTGATAATCAATATCAAGTTTTTATGCATTATGTTGATGCTCATGGAAAATATAAAGATTTAAAATATGATGGAAGAGATAAACTTGGAATTATAATGACATGAAACATCTTAAGACACCTCTAAGATATCCTGGTGGCAAATCTAAAGCAATCAAAACTTTGTCACAATGGTATCCTCAAAAGATATCTGAATATCGTGAACCATTTATAGGTGGAGGATCGATTGCGATTGATATTACTAAAAGTAATCCAGATATACCAGTTTGGATTAATGATCTCTATGTGCCTTTGTATAATTTCTGGGTTCAACTTAGAGATAGGGGTGATGAGTTATCTGAAAGAGTGCGTGAAGAAAAACAGAATACTCTTGATGAAGGTGATTCAGATAAGGTAACGGCAAAAGCAAAAGTTCTTTTTGATAAGTATAAAGAAGAAATTGATACTTATGATGACTTTGAAAAGGCAGTTGCATTTTTTATTATGAACAAGTGTAGTTATTCTGGTCTTACAGAAAACAGCACTTTTTCTCAGACAGCATCTAATTCTAATTTTTCTTTAGTTGGTGCTGATAAATTAAAGCAATTTTCAAAGTTGATTAAGAATTGGAAAATAACTAATGTGGATTATTCTGAATTGATAAAAGAGAAAGGATCAGATGATACATTTATATTTCTAGATCCACCATATGATATTAAAGATTTTCTATATGGAAAGAATCGTGAGATGCATAAATCATTTGATCATGATAGATTTGCAGATCAGGTTTATAATTGCATTTATAAATTTATGATTACTTACAATGTTAATGATCGTTTGAAGGAAATGTATAGGAATTACAATCTTGAGGAATGGAAACTAAGATATTCTATGGCACATCGTGGAGACAAGGGAACAGATGAAAACATAAAGACAGAATTATTAATAACAAATTATAACATATATCCAGTATCACCACTTGAACAACTACTTGTATAATGGAACTCAAAGATTGGTTAAATTCCATAAATCAAACTAAGAAAAATTTAATGGATGAAGACCCATCTGTTGAAAAAAGTTATTCACCTTATATTATCAATCGATGTTTTTCTGGACATCTTGATGCAATCATGTTTGCAAATGAAATGAATAAGTATAATTTCTTACCAAAGAAGATGCAATATGACTTTTTTATAAATACCCTCAGAGTTAAGAAAAGATTTTCTCCTTGGCTTCGTAAGGATGAAATCAAAAATTTAGATTATGTAAAACGTTACTATGGTTATAGTAATGAAAAAGCAAAACAGATTCTAAAAATTCTTTCCAAAGAACAACTTAATTTTATAAAATCGAAATTTGAAACTGGAGGATCGAAATGAGTGTGGTTAAAGAACCAGAGGTGAACTGGACATCTGATCAGATGGTGGAAATTTTGCTAAGTGAACCTGATGATTTCTTGAAAGTCAGAGAAACTCTAACAAGAATTGGTGTTGCATCAAGAAAAGAAAAGAAGATATATCAATCATGTCATATACTGCATAAGCAAGGAAGATATTATATTGTTCATTTTAAAGAATTATTCGCACTTGACGGTAAGCATGCTAATCTAACTGTAAATGATGTACAAAGGCGTAATCGCATCATTCAACTTTTAGCTGATTGGGGTTTGGTCAGTATTATTAGTGCCGACAAAATACAAAATATAGCACCTTTAAATCAAATTAAAGTTTTGTCTTATAAAGATAAAGGTGATTGGATATTAGAAACAAAGTATAATATTGGAAGTAAAAAGAAAAAAGAATAATTATTTTTAATTTGTTATGAATCAATTAATTGATTATATTAAGGTATATGAAAATATCCTTTCAAAATCTGAGTGTGATTTTATTCTGAATGAATATAAAGAAACTGATGAATGGACTGATTCCACAGTTAAATCTTTAAATAATAATATTAGAAAATGTCAATCCATAGGTATCTCTCTAGACATAGTAATTAATAATAATCAAATTGTAAGGAAAAATATAGATCAATTCTTATTTCAAAAAGTTGGAAATATAGCAACTAAGTATACAAATACTTTTCAACACTCTAAATCTGGTGTGCTTAGTGATACTGGTTATGATTTGTTAAGATATACTGAAGGAGGATTTTATAAGATTCATACAGATTCTTGTACAGAAAATCCAAGAGAATTTTCAATGTCAATCATATTAAATGATGATTATGAGGGTGGTGATCTAGCATTTTTTGAAAAAGAGTATATTATTAAACCCACTACAGGATCCGTTGTGGTGTTTCCTGCTAATTTTATGTACCCTCATGAGGTGATAACTGTAAAAAATGGAGTACGTTACGCAATTGTAACTTGGTTTGTGTAAAAACACTGACTAGGCATTTCTTTTTGTTAAGAAATCCTGACATAGGTATAAATTTTTTGATAGATAATAGTGAGTATATAAGGAGACAATGCCTATGCACAATCCAATATCATTCAACAATTTGAACTCTTGGGTTCCTTTTAATTTATCTAATTCAGACCCAATCGATGATTACTTTGAGTGTATTGTTGAATGTAAAGACGGGGACAAATCATGTGCATTAGAATGTAGATCACTTCTAGAATAGGAGCAAACCAATGAATCCTTAGAAAAAAGGGGGGTTAACCACCCTCCTTTTTTTGTGTTTTATGGTTAAATAGTATTGGATGCCGAAAGGATCCACATTAAACACTCGCTTACTAAGGAGAACTATGAACTTACAAAGGTATCACTCTGCAAACTTACCAGAGTTGATGAAAATAATTTCGAAGAACGGTATAGGTATGGAAGATTATCTAGACCGATTTTTTAATTCTTATGAAACCACAACAAACTATCCACCCTACAATTTAATTCAGGTAAATAATGTTGAGTCGTTGCTTGAAATCGCACTTGCTGGATTCACTAAAAAGGAACTTAAAGTTTATACTGAATATGGAAAACTTATTGTTGAGGGACAAAAAGAAGCTAAGGAGACAGAATCCGAGTATGTCCATCAAGGATTGGCTCAAAGATCTTTCTCAAGAGCCTGGACATTATCAGACGATGTTGAAGTCAGAGAGGTTCAATTCAAAGATGGACTTCTTACCGTTAAGTTGGGTAAGATAGTACCAGATCATCATGCAAGAAAAGATTATCTTTAATGGTTAAGGGATACGATTTATTTGGAGATCATGGAAGAAACTTGCCCACTCCTCATGGTAGTGGGGCAAGACCCATGTATGCTGACATGGGTAAGTCATGTAGACCAGATCCAAATCGAAAGATTGAATATCCTCACGTTGTTGCTCTGTTTACTTTAGACTCACA
>VTLG01004563.1_pt1 | contig 18187 bp, 15 predicted proteins | sample 4694571 | NCBI WGS metagenome assembly VTLG01 (sample SAMN12604809, study PRJNA352737) | marine metagenome | biome: ENVO:00000447; feature: ENVO:00000209|ENVO:00000569|ENVO:01000036; material: ENVO:00002151; isolation source: viral sequences binned using virsorter ... | reverse complement strand
CAATTTATCATGACTGGTAAATATAGAGATGCTGCTTACCATACCCCTGGCAATCGTATTGCTCCTGATGCAAACGCTAGTCACTCAGAGAGACTCGTCACCATTGATGATCTCTTGATTAACGCTCAGTTTATCCCTCGTATTGATGAAGCAATTCAACACTACGATGTGAGAAACGTGTACACTCAGGAAGCAGGATATGGTTTATCTAAGGTAGCTGATCAGAACATCTTACGTGTTCTCACTAAAGCTGCTTTAACAACTAACGTAGAACGTGCTTCTAAGTTGATTAACAACTATAAGTCATTTGATGAAGAAGATTTTTCTGCAAATATTACCATTGGTAGTTCTAGTGGTGATGCCCGTAAACCTAAGTTTATCGCTAAGGCCATTATGGATGCGAGGCGAGAACTTGAAAAAATTGGTGCACCTCTCGATGGATTAGTTTGTATTATGAGCACTGACTCATATTACGATCTCTTTGATCATACTACTGCTACTGATATAGTAGATCTTTCAATCTTTAATCGTGACTTTGGTGGAACTGGTTCTATTGGTTCTATGCAAGCACCTACGATTGCAGGTATTCCTGTTATCACTACACCACATTTTGGTTCCTACAATTCAGCAGGAACTTGGGCTAACTCAATCTTTACTGACCTCTCTACAGCAGGAAGTGCAGGACAACTTTCTAGTGGTCCTATTCCTTTGTCAGGTGAATCAGGAAGAAATGCAGCATACAATATTACTAACAATGGTGATGCTGATTACACAGCAACTACCGCTGGTGGTAGTAATGTTGGTGCCGATGGTGGTTTAGACGGAACTTCAGCAGTTGATCTAAAAACTGAAGTTAAGAAGATCCGTTTCTTTGTCATGTCCAAAGATGCTGTAGCAACTGTTAAGCTCATGGACTTGGCTGTTGAATCAGAGTACCAGATAGATCGACAAGGTACTCTAATCGTGTCTAAATATGCGATGGGACACGATGTACTCCGTCCTGCTATGGCAGTAGCCTGTTTGTCTACTTCCGCTACTGCGTAATTAAGGACTGCATCCATTCTTAAAGGGCATCAAGTGTTCGTGCTTGCTCTGCCCTTTTTCATTTTTAAATACCTATGGATAACTTAAAAATTAAAAAAAAGAAAAAATTTTCTGACTATCCTCATTTAAAAGATAAAAAGAAAAAGAAGAAAAAGAAATTTTCTGACTATAAACATTTAAAAAATAGGAAAAAAAGTAAAGTAGCAAAAGTAAGTAATGATCCAGTTATTGACGGACCTTTAAAACCAAAGTATTCAAGATATACTAAAGATTAGTATGGCTACACTACAACCCACAACTAAACTAGAAGCAGTTAACGTAATGCTCACGAGTATTGGTGAAGCACCTGTTAACTCATTGATATCAGGCTTAGAAGATGCTGAGTTAGCCGAAACTATCCTAGAGAGTGTTAATAAAGAAACTCAAAGTAAGGGTTGGATATTTAATACAGATTTAAAAGTAACCTTAGGTCTTAATGCTGATAATGAAATAGTACTACCTACAAACTATTTACGTGTAGACACTAGACCTACTTTACGTTCTAGTAGTAAAGACATAGTAGAAAGAGGACGTAAGTTATACGATAGAATAGCTAATAGTTACGTGTTTACTTCTGGTGTACAAGTAGATGCAGTAATACTTTTAGACTTTACTGATATACCTGAAGTAGCTAGACGATACATTACAATTAGATCTGCACGTATCTTTCAAGATAGAGTCTTAAGCTCAACTAATATACACGGGTTTCAACTAGTTGATGAACAACAAGCATATATAGAACTACAAGATTATCAAGCAGAGACTGCTGATTTTAACATCTTTGATAACTACGATACCTTTGCTCCAATAGATAGAAATATATTTAGTGAGCATTATATAACCAATACACTAACCGAAACATCATCGTAATATGCCGTTAGTTTCTGGAGCAATCCCTAACTTGATCAATGGTGTGTCACAACAACCACCATCGTTAAGACTACCTACCCAAGGGGAGATCCAAGAGAATGGTTTATCTTCGGTAGTACGTGGGTTAGAGAAGAGACCTGGAACTCAGCATATAGCAGAAATAGATAGTAGTTTTAATGATGATACTGCATTTATACATACGATTCAAAGGGACGAGAGTGAAGCATACGTAGCAGTATTAACTGATGAAAACATTAAAGTATTTGATTTAATAGGTAAACATATACCTAGAGGTCTTAGTAGTGCTGCTGCTGGAAATGAAGTACCAGTGTTTGCTGATACATCTTTTACTGCCTTAGGTACTGCACAAACTGATTACCTAAATGTACTTAATAGTGATACTGCACAAGAAACTTTTGCTGCTACTACAGTTGCAGACTTTACATTTATCTTAAATAGAAAAAAGACTGTAAGTAGATCAACTACTGAGTTAGCACATCGTAGACCTTACGAAGCATACATCTATGTACGCAATGGTGACTTTAAATCTACCTATACTGTAACAGTCACTCAAGGTGTTCATACACACACAGTAACCGCAACTACTCCTCCTGGTGTTATTAAGAGTACTGCTTCTGGAGGAACAACCACTCAGTTAAATAACCAACAAGGGGCTAAGAGTAATATTATTGCTAAGTCTTTAGCTGAAGGTTCTAGTGGTTTAAGCGTAGGATCTGATGTTATTTCAGATTTAACTATATCAACTAATCATTTAGATAAAGCATCATTAGAGTCTACATTTAGTAGTGTTAATTGGTTTGCTGAATACAACGAAGGTCAGTCTTATATTTACATTAGATCAGATGCAACCTTTGATGTTGAAGTAAACGATGGTAGTGGTGGTACTGACATAGATGTATTTGTTGGTCATGAACAAGTAGCTAGTTTTGGTAAACTACCTGCGGAACTACCAAATGATGCAAGTAGAGGCTGGACAGGTAGTGCATTTAATACTACAGGTATTGGATTTACAATTAAAGTAGGTGGTGACACCCAAGAAGCACAAGACGATTTTTACGTATATTGGAATGGAAAACAGTGGAAAGAAACAGTCAAACCGAGGTACACAGCAAGTACCGATAATGAGTATAAACTTGGGTTTGACAAAGAAACGATGCCACATCAACTTAAAAAACAGTTTGATAGCACAGGTAAAGTTTTCTTTGTCTTTGAACAATCCCCTTGGAAGTCAAAAGAAGTAGGAGATAGCGAGACCAATCCGTTTCCCTCATTTATAGACTTTGAGATTAACGATATCTTTTTTCATAGGAATCGTTTAGGTTTCTTGAGTGACGAGAATGTAATCTTTAGTGAGTCTGGTGGTTTCTATAATCTCTTTTCAACTACAACCTTAACGATCTTAGATAGTGAACCCATTGATGTTGCAGTATCAAATAATCAGGTTTCCATATTACGACATGCAATTCCTTTCAACGAAGGTCTTATTATTTTCTCAGACCTACAGCAGTTTAAGGTATCTGCAGGAGAACTATTAACACCTACTTCTGTATCCATTGATGTCGCTACAAACTTCGAGGTAGACACTAGAGCTAAACCAGTACCAGCAGGTCGTTATGTGTACTTTCCTTTTACACGAGGTACCTTTTCAGGTGTTCGTGAGTATTTCTTAGATATCTCTACAGAGACATCAGATGCTCAAGAGGTTACTGCACATGTACCTGAGTACATCGAGGGTAATGTTGTACAACTTGTATCATCTTCTAACGAAGACATATTACTCGCATTAGGTAATACAGATAAGAAGAGTATCTACGTTTATAAATACTTCTGGTCAGGTTCAGATAAACTTCAGTCATCCTGGTCTAAATGGGTATTTGATGCAGATGTGCTCTCAATGTCTATGTTAGGGTCAGATGTATTTATGTTGGTAAAACGTAGTTCCAAACTTTACTTAGAGAAACTTACGTTATCTAGTGACCCTGCATCTACAGTAATGGATGATAATCAGAGTATACATTTAGATCGAAGAGTAGAACTAAAGACAGGTGGTTTAACATCAATACCTTACTCTGATGCCACAGGTGTACAATACATTCTACAGACAGGTAAGATTATTACTCAGAGTGATGTGAGTGCTCAACTAGCCTTAAGTAAATCAGTATTTGCAGGTATACCTTTTACATTTAAATATCGTGTTAGTGAACAAGTATACAAAGAGAATGATGTTACTGTTGAAATCGCTAGGTTACAGATACGTAACATGTCGTTTAACTTTAGTGACTCAGGTTTCTTTGAAGTAATTGTATCACCATTACCTATTAGTACTGATGGTCGTACATCGAGGACCAATACATTTACTGGAACAGTCATTGGTTCTACTATATTAAACAAACAAACATTACAATCAGGAACCTTTAGAATACCAGTATTATCTAAGAGTGATAACGTGACGATAGAGATACAAAACGCAAAGCATTTACCATGTAGATTTCAGTCGGCAGAGTACGAAGGTTTACTAGTGGTTCGTTCTCCGAGAGGAGGATAATGGGAGCAGATCCAGCAACTATAGCATTAATACAGTTAGCTATCACCGCTGCTACTGTACAACAACAGCAACAAGCACAACGACAACAAATAGATGAAGCTAATCGTATTGCTCAAGAAAACGCAAGTATTGCTAAACAACAATTTACTGATCAGATTGCTCAACTAAACGAAAAGAACCGAAGGATACGAGAGCAAGAACAGAGTATGTTAACTCAAGCTACTGATGCTCAACTAAAAGAACAAGTACAAGCATTAGAAGCTAAAGGTACTGCAATTACTGCAACAGGAGAAGCAGGAGTTGAAGGTGTTAGTCCTATGTTACAACTCCAAGATATCGAAAGACAACAACTAAAAAACATAGGTGCCATTCGTGGGAATGTTGGTACTAATATGAGAAGCCTACAGTTACAGAGAGAAGGCTTAAAGTATGATGCGAATAATGCTTACTACAATGCAGTGAGTCGTATTAACTCTATGCCTGGAGCATTTGGTCAGAGTGCAACTGCTAATGCGTTACAGTATGCCTCTGCTGGTTTAGATGCAGGTACTACTTATTATAAATTAGGTGGTAGGTTTGACGATAAAAAATCATCTAAAAATTATTTAAAAACATCAGGAAATCCTCATCAAAGAAATTTAAAGAATTTTAATCCATAAATTAATGTAATGGCAGAACGAGATAGGAAGCAGAGATTGCGGTCTCTACAACAAACTGCACAGTTACAAACTGGTGGTCTTCCTGGAATATCTTCTTATCAACCTAAAGCTGCATCTCAAGGTAAATCCAATGAGGCACAGATGGCTAATGCGTTAGCCCAGTTAGCACCTTCGCTTACTGAATTTTTAGGTACTAAGTTTCAATCAGATAAGAAAGCAGGAATAGCTAAAGGTAGACAACAGTTCTTTCAAGATACTGCTAGTCAAAGACAACAAAAACAATCTGATATATTTGCTGGTAAACTTGATGAAAATGAGTTTTTTGTTGAAGGATATCAAAGATCTTGGTTAAGAAACTTAGGTAGGTCTTATGGTTTAGGACTTACAGCAATGCTAGATAAAATTCCTAAAAATTTATCTGATGAAGAGTTTTTTAAAAGTATTGAAAAATACGATCAAGAATTTAGACAAACAAATGGTTTAAATCTTTATGAAGATAACTTTATAAATGAGGAGTTTTTACCTCAACAAGAAAACTTTAAAAATGTAATACAACAAGCATGGAGTGCTCAAAGAAGACAATTACTTTCTGAACAAGCTGATGCAGCATTTCAATTAGAATTATTTAATGACATTGAAAATGCTAATACATTTTTAACAGGTAATCCAGATGAAGTAGGATCACATGATTTAGCTGATGCTTTAGAACAAATACCTGACATTATTGAAAGACTAAATGAACGAGGTATAAAAATAAATAATGAGTTAGATCTATCTACTATAAATTTTAAAATTGCTCAAACAGCCGAAGATTTAGCCTTACAATATGATATATACGAATTTAATTCAAAAGGCGCAGTTATAGATATTAGAGAAGGTGTATTAGCTGCACTAGCTCAAACAAAAAAAGGAACACAAGAAAACAAAGATCATCAGACTTTAATTGATAAAGGTACAATACAAGCTCTTATAAGTTTAAAAAGTAATATACAAACAAAAGTAGATGAGTACGGAAAAAGAACTGGTGATTTTAATCAAGCAAATAAACTAGCAGCCCAACAAATATCTAGATTAGCAATAGAAAATAACGATGTTAATTATTTAAAACTTATAGATTTTATTGAAGTTAATGGTTCATCATGGGGTAACACTGGTGATGCTAAAGCAATTAAAGCTACTGCTGAGAATCAAATAAAAGATAATATCTATGATGCACAAACTAAACAGTTTGCTTTAAATAAAAAAAGAAGAGAAGAATTAGTAAGATTAAGTAAAGGTAATATATCTCAAGTAGTAAGAGGAACCAAAAGACTACCTAGTGGTGCTCTTGATTTAGATGATAATCAAAGATTATTTATTACTCAAACTATTCAATTACTAGAAGATGAAGGTGCTTGGGAAGAAGCTAATAAACTCAAACTTTACACAAATAATTACACTACATTTGATGAAGAGATAGCTCAAGAGGATTTAAGAAATAGCGTTGCAACTGGAAGTATTAACTTTGCTGACATTAGGATAGATGGTTCTCTTGCAGGAATGGAAGAGACTGAAATTGATAAACTAGAAAAACAACTTCAAGATAAACAATATAGAGATAAGATATTTAAAAAGGGATCTGAAGCATCTCTTGCTTTAAATAATGCTTTTAAGATTATAACTAAAAAACCAGTTGGTCCTAATCAATCATTAGAAGAATGGTTTGCTTCTTTTAGTTCTGATGATCCAAAAAATTTGGAAAGACTTCAGAACGCATTAAGGTTTCGTCAACAGCTTACAGATTATGCAATACAAAGACGAGATGAAATTCTAAAAGAAAATACAAATATTAGTCAAGCTCAACTTGATTTTCAACTTAGCAGAGATGTAGCTAATAAAGCAGTAGATACTAATTTTATTAAACCATTTCTACCTGCACAAGAAGAAGTTGATGATAAACAGTTAAGTGCAATAGAAACTCACCCTAGTATACTTAAATTAGATGTACCAGGACTAAATCCCTTAAAAACATTTGATGATAAGTTTCCTTATGTTGACTCTGAGCAATATATAGAAGATAGAAATACTATTTATGCTGCTATTATTCAAGGAGGTTTTAAATGGGATATGATTAAAGGAGAGGAGTCTAGTAATAGTATGGTACAAATGATGGTTAAGCTATTAAATGAAGATGGTATGGGTTTAGATGGAACTAACTACTCAAACTATAGAGGTAAACCTAAAGAAGCATTTAAATTCTTAGCTAAACTATTAGATGCTCATTTTGAAATACCAGAGAACAAAAGATTACGAGATTAAATGCAAATAGATTTAACTCCAGAAGAATTAAAGAAGTATCAGGAAAAAGATTTATATGCTTCTGAAGGTGGACTTATGGATACCTTGGAAGATGTAGGTCAAGGAGGTGCTAGAGGAGTCTTAAAAATTCCTGGTCAATTTGCAGATAACCTAAACGGAATCTTAGATTGGAGTGCAGATCAGATTATCGGTGAAGGTGACTATAGAATAGAAGCACTAGATAACGCTAAAGATTGGTACAAAGATAAACTTAATACTTATCTTCCTCCTGAAGATAGTACTGCTTTTAAAACATCAGAAGCTATATCTAATGCCTTAGCAACATTCTTATTGTTTAGAAAAGTCACTCCTATTAAAAATTGGTTTACTAGAAGTCTTGTCGCAGAAGCAGGTGCTTCCCTCATGAGAGATCCTTATGAAGAACGTCTTGCTGATATTCTTGCTGATGTAGGTCCAGACATTACTGAGCCTTTGTTTGAAGCATTAAGGACTAAACCAAATGATCCTTTACCTATGGCACTCTTAAAGAGAGCAATTGAAGATGCTGGTATAGGAGCAGTAGGTGATGGTTTATTTAAAGTTGTAGGAGGTATTAGAAATGTTAAGTTTGCTAAGTCACCAAAAGAAGCAGAACAAGCTGATGCAGCTATTGATACTGAGCTTAGACAACTAGCTAAAGATATTGATGATCTTGAAAAACTAGAATCAACAAAAGAAGTAGTCGAGGAAATGTCCGATGGTACAATCAAAAGGACTACTGTACCTGCCGGTAAACCAAAGGTAAAATCTAAAGCACAATCTAATGAACCTGTTTTAGATACTAATCCTCAGATTATACCACAAGAATTACCTAGTAATAAGATTCCTAAAGATAAAATCTTTGACTCTGAACGTATTGCTAAAAAAATAATAGAACAAGTTAAATCAGGTAATCTTGATGAAAATAGATTAAGTTACGAAACAGACCTACCATGGTTTAATAAAGATCATTACTTAATAAAAGATGATGAGACCTTTGATAAGATCTTAGTCACTATGAGTAATGGTTATAGAAGTGCTAAAAAACAGTTGTCTCCTGACAAGCTCAACTTTTCAGAGTATGAAGATCAAGCTGAAGAGTACCTTAAATCAATGGGTATGAATGAGTTTGTTAACAATATGAGAACAGCAGCTACAAATGCTCAAGAACTTGGAGGGTACTTAGTAGCAGGTAAAAGTGTAGCTAATTGGTTTACTAAAGAACTCTATGATACTGCTAAGTTAGCTACAACTGCTCCTACTGAAGGACAAAGAATACAAGCTCTTGCGAGATATGATGAGCTAGAACAACTACTACCTAACATGGGTAGAATTGGTGCTTATAGTAAAGCTATACAAGAGGCTACTGCTAGAACTACTGCATCAGGTAGATTAGATGTAAGAGCACCAGGAGATCCTATGAAGTTCTTAGATCAAACAGAAATTCAAGGAATCTATAAAGAAAACAAAGGTAAAGACTATCTTAAAAAATTACAACGAAAAGCAGAACTAGTTGTAGAAGCTACAGAACAAACTGGTAGAGCATCTAATGAAATAACTAGTGCTTCAAGACATAGAATTATAAGAATAGCTAAGGAAAACCCTAGTGAACACAAGCTATCTTATTTCTTATCTGAAAGGTTTCGTAGAAATATTTTATTTAATGTACCTACATTAGGTATTAACTTAGTATCTAATGGTATAGAAACATTACTTAGGCCAGTTAGTGAATTAGTGATGAACTCCTTATTGCCTATAGGAGATCGTGCTACGAGAGAATTAGTTGCTAGAGAACTTAAAGGTCAGATTGCAGGTCTTTATTGGGGATGGAGATTCTCATTAAGTAGAGCAGCTAAAGCCTTTAGAGAGAACAAGGCTATCTTAGATCCTAATATAACTCAGTATGAAGGTATTATTGATAGAGGTAGTGCTGACTATTTGTTTGGTGCTAGTGACTTAGGTAAAGAAACATTTATGAACTCTAAGGCAGGTTCAGCAATAAGGTATGCTGTAAACCTTAGTGGTAAGCCAGGAGAGTATGCTTATAAGTTACTTAATGCAACTGATGAGTTCTATAAAGATCTTAATTACTTTGGTAAGAGGTTTGGTCAAGAGGTTGCTCAACTTACTGATGAACAATATTTAATATTAAAAAGAGGTACTAAAGCTGAAAAAGATGCTTTAAAGAAAAGTATTTCAGATCGGATAATGAGTAATTCATTTGAAGATGGTGGACAGGCATTACTAGAAAAAGATATTTATAGAATTAAAAAAGGACTTAAAGATAAATTTGATGTTGACATAGAGCAAACAAAACTTAAAGAAGATCGTTTCAAAGCATTAGAGTATGCTAGAGAAACTTCTTTTACTAGTGATGCTCTATTTGAAGACCCTAGTATGACAGGTAGATCTTTAGCAATATCTAAAGAACTTATACAAGGTAATCCTTATCTTCAAGTATTCTTTCCTTTTGTTAGAACTCCAGTAAATATTATTGCTAAAGGTCTTAGGTTAACTCCTGCTACACATATATTAAGACCTAAAAGATTACTAGAAAAATTAAAGAGTGATGATCCTATGGTTGCTCTAAAAGCTAGAACTGAAGTAGGCTTAGGAGTAGCTGCTTCTGGTGTAGCTCTTGGGTTAGTAGCATCAGATAAAATTACTGGTAATGGACCTAAAGACTTTAAGTTAAGAAGAGCATGGTTAGAAGAGCATCAACCTTATTCAATTAAGATAGGGGATACTTGGGTAAACTATGGTAGATTTTCTCCATATAGTACTCCATTTAAAGTAGCAGCAGATATGATGGATACTATTAAATATGCAAAAGATGATAGTTTTTTTAGAGAAGGAGAAGTTGAAGCCTATGTTTCTGCGTATATTACGAGCATGGTTAATGTAGCTCAAGAAGAATCATTTACCCGTGGTCTTCATAGTTTAACTAATTTAATTGAAACATTCTCTAATTCAACATCTTCTAATATACAGAGAGCAGAACGATTTGTAGAAGATATATTTGCTTCAATGGTTTCTGTAAAACTTCCAGGTCAAATAGTTGATATTGCTGCACAAAATTCAGACGTAGAACTTAGGAGTACTAATAGTTTATTTGATTTATCTTTTGATTCTTTAGGAGATCAAGTATTGAGAAACTTTGGTATGCCTTTTACAAAGAAAGCACCAAAGTACAGTTGGTTGACTGGAGAAAAAGTAATTAATTCTCAGTATAAAATGTATACCTTAGGTGGAATACTTCCTATTAAAACTAAGAAAACAAAAGGTAATTTTGTATTGAATGAGATTATACGTCTTAATAATCCAGGTTTATCTAATGATATTAGTGTGACGATTAATGATGTTCCTCTATCTGCTGAACAACAAAGTAGATATCAAGAACTTATGGGTACACTTAAATATAGAGGTAAAGATCTTCATGATTTTATGTTAAGTGTAATAACTTCTAAGTCGTATAGGAAATTACCAGATCCTCTTAAAGCTAGAGAATTAAGTTCTATAAAAAACACTTATAGAAAACGAGCAGAGGATCAATTAATGAGAGAGTATCCAAATAAAGCAAGTGAAATTTTACAAGCCAGAAGACAGCAAGAATACAAACGTAAATTAGGAATTAATATTAACTAACATGCCTTTAACATATAATCAAACTACATATAGTAGTATTTCAGGATCTGTAACAGGAACTGCTCCTAATCAACAAGTTCTTATATCATTCAGTGCTTTAGATTTTAGACCTGAGATTGGAGATACTATTGAAGTATTTAATGATACTACTCAATTAACAGATGGAACAGGAGGATCAACTGTTAATTTTACTTTAGATACTACTGCTAAAAATGTAGTCTTAAAAGTAAATACGTTTACCCCTGGTACTACTATATCAGTCTATAGGATAGCTAAAAAAGATACACGTTCTATTGACTTTCAGAATGCCTCTGTATTAACAGAAGCAGACTTAGATAATAGTGCATTTCAAACATTTCATATTGCTCAGGAGGCGTTGGATACAGCAGAATCTAGTATTACTGCTGATGCCGATGGAACTTTTGATGCTGGTAGTAAACGTATTAAAAATGTTGCTACTCCTACTGCAACTACAGATGCTGCAAATAAAGCCTATGTAGACGGAAGTAGTAACACTGGTATTGTAGCAGGTATTTCTTCTGATGTATCTACAGTAGCTGGTATCTCTAGTAATGTAACTACAGTTGCAGGTAACACAACTAATATTAATACTGTAGCAGGAAATAATTCTAACATTACTACAGTAGCTACAAATAATACTAATGTAACTAATGTTGGTGCAGACATAGCTAATGTAAATACTGTAGCAGGAAGTATAGCTAATGTAAACACAGTGGCTGGAAGTATAGCTAACGTAAATACTGTAGCAACTAACATCGGAACTATTAGTGCAAAAGTTTCTAAATCAGGTGACACAATGACAGGACTACTTACGTTGTCTGGAGCACCTACCGCAGATAACCATGCTTCTACTAAAGCATACACAGACTCACAAGCCACTGCTCTTGCTTTGGCGTTAGGATAATATATGGCATTTAAAAACTACACAAAAAGCATAGCTGCTGGAACTGCTGATGGTTCAGGTACTCAAGTACGAGCCGCAACTTCTACTGATGTAATCATTGGTCTTAACGTAGCAAACACAAGTTCTAGTGCTAGTGCTACAGTTGATGTAAAAATGGCAGGTACTAAATTATTAACAAATACTGAAATTCCTGTTGGTGGGGCAATAGAAGTAATCCAAGGTAAAGTTGTATTAGAAAGTGGAGATGATATAGATGTTGTACCCACAGGTGCAGGAGTAGATGTGGTTATGTCAGTCTTGGAGAACGCATAATGAAAAGATATGGTTCAGGAACTATAGACTCTAGTGCATTTACACCAGTACAGACTGATAGTTCAGGACTTACAGGATATGAATCTAGTAATCAAGGTATCTTACGAAACCCTTCTACTATCTCGTCAGCTATAGAAATTAAAGCTAATGAGAACGCTTGTCTTGTAGGTCCAATTACAATTGGTATGCCTGATACTGTGTATACTGTTACTGTTGTATCTAGCGAGTTTATTATAGATGGTGAGACAAAGCCAATACTTAATTTACATAAAGGTGTCACCTATACATTTAATCAAACCGATGCTCTTAATGATGGACATCCGTTTGCTTTTAGAAACTCTAGTGATGCAAGTTATACAACTGGAGTTACCTACCAGTTAAATGGAAGTAGTGCAACACAATCAAACTATTACAATACTACAACTTTTAATGCAGGTCGTGCATCTGGAGATAGAAAGTTAATCTTTGTAGTACCATCTGACGCTCCGTCAACTTTAAAATATTATTGTACTGTTCATGGTAACGGAATGGGTAATACAATTAATGTACTTAGTGATGGTGCATCCTTAACAGTTTCAGGTCAATTACAAATTATATAAAATGGCAATACACTTAACACCCGAAGCAAATCCTACAGTACAAGAAGGTACACTATTTGTCGATAGTGCTACTGGTGAGTTCAATGTTGCTGGTAGAACAGTTCCACACATCATTCCTGGGGTTTTGTATCCTTCTTATGTTGCATCTGGTACAGCAAATAAACTGCTAGATGGTACTACTGATCATTCAGGTGCATTTGGTACAGTTCAAGCAGACGGACGAAAATACTATTACACCAACATTGCTGGCAGTAAACCAATCAAAGATCCACGAATCGGTGGGCATTTTGGTTCACAGAGGCATTTACTTAAATCTGTGCAATTGCTTGAGCAAGAAACTGCTACTCATGGGAGTAATGTTTATTCTGTAGATGGAAGGGATTGGATACGATGTTGCGCCACAGATAAGAGTTTTTATACTGGAAATTCCACAAATGGAAATGGTGTTTTTTCTGGTGGAGGTAATTCAACGAGTTTTTTTGAGATAACGGGATATTTCAATGGTATAAATTTTTCAGGCTTTACGCACACTAGTAGAGGTGCAGAATTTTCTGTTAATGGCGGTTCTGCATCCACAAGTAATTTTTTAACTACATCAGTTATGACTCCATTAAGGGACAGATATGTCCCTGCTGGCTCATACGTCAATTTAACATCCTCATTAACTTTAGGAATAAACACTATAAAAATAATTCCAGAAGGTGCTGATACTGGATTTTGGTTTGGTATAGAACTAATAGCCCAAGACACATCCAACCGCAACAACATACAGATCCCTAATCAGAATGTAGTGAGTTATGGGAAAAAATTTAATGTAAGTGGAACTCCGCATTATGACCCTTTTAATGGGTTTACCTCTGGTTCTTCTGTTACATCCTATATTGATACAGCAACTTCATTAGGTGTAGAAAAGTGGAAGAATAGTTCAACGTACTATCGGCCTTACAATGGTGGACGAGTAGTTAAGTGGGTGGACAGTAGTGGAGTAATTAAAACCTCTGTTACTTTGATGCCACCTAATGCCAAAAGTATTGGTAATTCTTCATCACTTACTAACGGAACTGCAAAGGCAAATGCTTCTGCATCTAATGACACTTTTTACCCTACTTTTGAAGCACACACTACAGATGTAAACGAAGATAATCTGCATGAAGTAGCTAAGACTTTTCATTGGAGAGAGTTTGGAAACGGAAGTGCTAATGGAAATGCTAGTTATGCAGATGCAAGTATGCTTAATACTGCTGATGATATTGCCTATGTAATGGATGATGGGTTGACAAGTCTTGGTGCAGATGATGTTACTCCTTTAGTTACCCCTGCTAACGCTTTAAATTTAGGTGGCACTGATGGTGTTCATATAACATTTATTGGGACAGGAATTTCAATTTTTAGTTCTAATTGGGCTGAAAATGCAAACGCTTGGAATCATATAGCACAGAATTTACCTTATGGTACTCATGTATTAAAAATATACAGAGATGGTAGTAGCAATAGCACAATACATTTAGATGGAGTTGAGGTTAAAGGAAGCACTGGCACTGCACCTTTTAAAAACCCTTCTGAAATAACCTTCCACCAACCAAAGAAACCACCAATCCCTGAAGATGCTGTAGTGTTATGTGACTATATGCTGATGGCAGATTATGTGGGAATAGGAGCAACAGGGACTGAGTATATCAGTAAGGGCATTCGTCTTTGTTCTGCGTCAAGAGATCTTTTTTATGATAATAGTGGCAGTGGTTCTATTCAATTAGCTTTAACTGCCTCTCGTCAAACAGGATTTGAGCTTTATAACACAACTAGTACTACAACAACTAAAGGAAAACTTGTTGGATTTGGTACTAATTTTACTTCAAGAGGTTGGGGGCCAAGAAGAGATTTATATGTAGATGGAACAGATACAGCTTCTACAGATAGTGGAGCTAGTGCTCCCCATCAATATGAAAGATTATCCAGTAATCTTACACTTGGAGTATACACTTTTGAAGCACGAGCAAATAATTCTGCTTATAATTTAGATGCTGTAGAAGTAGCAACTCCAATTCACACTTCGTTCCACTACCAAACCTTTGAAACTCCATTCCTTCATGAATTAGTTGGTGGTGATCGTAATATGGAACAGACCAATTTAGTTTGTAGTCCAGATGGAAAAACTTGGGATCAGATTACAAGAGATACTAGTTACATAGGAAACCTTGTTCTCGTGGCAAATGAAGATTCTCAGTATGGTGCAGATACTACAGTTATTTTGAATGATAGAAGAGGAAGTGAATATACTTATAGACATTATTTTAATAAAGATAGTTTTGCAATTGGATACGACAGAGATATTTGTTTAAAAGATGGATGGTATCACATTAATGTTAGAACAGCTTCAACAGGCGGTGGCACTACAATACATGGGCTTATAAGAATTAATGGTAGCGCACAAACTTATTCATATCCTACTGATTCAGGGACAACTCAAAGTAATGGAGTCTCAATTTTTTTAAAACGTGGAGACTACATTGAGATAAGAGGGAAATGGAATGCTGATGGGCAATATAATAACTACGAAATAACACGACTTAGATAATGTTTATTGCAATAAAAGATAAAAAAGTGGTTGCTCTCCACGAATTAGAATGGGAATGCAGAAGGAAGGCTAAAGGCCTATCAAAACCTGAATACTGGACTTGGCTTGCTACTGTAACGTCTGGTGATCCACCAGTGTACGACTTTAGTGGTGAAGATTATGAGATCATAGAAACCAATGCACCACTTAGTTACCAAGACGAAGAAGGTAATACTATAAGTTTCAACCAAAGTGGTCATATAGTTTCAGACTTAGAAGGTACACACTATCACATCAAGTGGGATGGATCAAAAATAGTAAAAGATGATGATGCCTTAACCGCATATCAAACCGCAGAGAAATGGAAAAGAATCCGTAGTGATCGCAATGTTCGTTTAGCAGAAACGGATTATCTTGCGTTAAAAGACAATACATTAAGTGCAGATATGAAAACCTATCGACAAGCATTGAGGGACGTACCGAAACAAACGGACCCAGATAACATCACATGGCCTAGTAAACCATCATGACATCAATATTAAAAGTAGGAAAAGTACAGTCATCCACAGGGAATGATGCAATTACAGTTGCTGACTCTGGTGCATTGTCGTTTCCTACTGGAACAATTACTGGAGTTCTTAACTCTAACATCTATGCAACCACAAATATTAGTTCATCTGCAAATCAAACTACTGTTAAAATAACGGCAGATAAGCTAACAGTACACGATAGTAACAATGAGTTTAAAGTTTTGTCTTCAGTTGACGTATCTCCTGCAATAACTGCTAGTGGAGTAAACGGGCTAGACACAGGGTCAGAAGCTAATTCAACGTGGTATTATTTTTATGTAATTTACAATGGTACTACTACAGCAGGATTATTAAGTGCTTCTAGTTCGTCACCCACAATGCCAAGTGGATACACTTATAAAAAATTCATAGGTGCAATTCACAATCACAGCGATGGGCATTTTGTGGAATTGTATCAAAAAGGAGGAAAAGCTTATTCTTACTATGGTTCAACTATGGCTCACAACAGAATTTATAATGGCAGTTCTATTGCGGCAAATACTCAACATTCTATAAACCCTACTGCATTTATTCCACCAAACGCTGATTTTTATACTTTTCGATTTCAAGGAGATGCTTCTAATTCATATAGTGTAAACGTCAAATTTAATAGCGGTTCTTTTATAAGAGCAAACACCGCAGCTTCAGGAAATCAAATTGCAAACGAACAGTTTTACATTTATACAGACCAAAATAGTTCCACACAAGCAGGGTTTACCACTACGCTTCCTATGATTACCCCACAACAATTTTATCTTAATCCTATTTATGAATTAACTGGGGGTAATGTTTTTCATATTGGACATGAATTTTTAGGAGTTGAATAATGATATATACTTATAAATTAAACGAAAACGGAAGGTGTATGTATGTAACTGCGGTTGATTCAACCTATGTTGCAAAAGAAGGTGAAAAATTAATTAGTAGTGAAGAACCTAAAAACTGTTATGACCTGTCTTCAGATGCTGAAAAAGCCAAAGATGATTGGGGAACTATGAAACCAGAGTAACAACAATGCCTTCAATAATTGAAGTAGATACTATAAAAAACAAAACAGGAACCCAGAACACTGTTTTGAGTACCGATGGTTCTGGGAATAACACGCTTAATGCTAATACCATTAAAGACGGATCAGCGACTAAGACTCTAGCAGAATATTCTTCTAGTGCTTGGAGTTGGGGAACTGGGGTTCCTGCTGGAACTATCACTAGAATATTGCAAAGTTCAAAACGTGATACAGATACTGTTTCTAATACAACAATTCCTGGGGATAAAATTGCAGGAACAGATCAAGATGGTTCAGGAAGTGATTGGGGTGTTACAGTTGCAAATGCAAAATCTGGATACAAATATTACATTATAGCAAATGTTAATATGAGTCCACATTTTTCACTGATTTTAAGACCATACACAGATATAGGGGGAACTATAAGTCACAATTGGGCAATAGCTTCGCATTCTGGGTCTTATGTTGGGTTTGTTGCTTCTTATTTTAATAATGAAACGAATCATAGTTCACAAATGGTTCATCACCTTTATACATCAGCTACAAACGGAACAATATTTTTTGGAATGTACGCTTGTCCAGATAATGATGCTTCAACGAATTATATAAACAGACATCCTGCAAGTGAAAATTATAATGGTGTATGTAATTACACAGTAATGGAGGTGGTTGCATGAATACTAACCCCTTTTATCATGAAGCAATTAGAAATTTATATACAGATGTATCAAGAACAAACGACACACATGGAGCTTTAGACAGCAAAGGTAATAAAATAGTTTTAGATGATGCCAAATTAGCTGTTGAAATGGATCGTTTAAAAAAAGAATTTGATGCCAAACAATACCAACGTGACAGAGCAGTAGCTTACGACCCAATTCCTGAACAGCTAGACCAGATTTACCATGATATGGATGGGTGGAAAGCTAAGGTTAAAGCAGTAAAAGATAAATATCCGAAGCCGACATGAGTGGACATCATCCTAATCCAGCGGATCAATACTATAACTATCCAACACAAGCAACAGAAGTTATGCCAGAAGTAAGCACATTATATCAGATGGTTATGGACTTAGGCATACCT
>VTLG01016763.1_pt1 | contig 18188 bp, 33 predicted proteins | sample 4694571 | NCBI WGS metagenome assembly VTLG01 (sample SAMN12604809, study PRJNA352737) | marine metagenome | biome: ENVO:00000447; feature: ENVO:00000209|ENVO:00000569|ENVO:01000036; material: ENVO:00002151; isolation source: viral sequences binned using virsorter ... | reverse complement strand
AGATTAGATTTACAAAACGGAGTTTTACTAGGAATTTCTTTATCATATAATAAGAAATTTGAAGGAGCAGTTCTAGAACTTTATGGAAATGTTACTATAAGAGGTGCATTGTTTACAGGTTGGCAAGGTGAAAAAATAATATCTAAAATTACTACAATAAAAGACACAGGAGAAGTTCAGAGCATAAACACACCTGTAGAAGAAATGACAACACCTATAAAACATTTAACTCCTAACTTAACTCCCAAATACCACAATAAATTATCTATTCAAAAAGGAAGGCATTTTTTTGAGTGGAAAGCTGAATTATTAAATGATTTACAAGAATTAAACAAAGTTTATGTACAAGAAAAAACAACTAAAAGCAGAATTAAAGGAAGGTTAAAGGAAGAAAAAATAAAACCATATAGCAATACAATAGAACAATTAGAAAAACTAGACAACAGATCTTTTATAGGAGTATCGCAAAAAATTACTCCGTATTTAAAATCAGATAATTTTAAAAAAGAACAAATTTTTGAAAAAATAAAAACTGAAATGGCTAAACCTCCTGTTAAAACTTCTTTGGTTAAAACTGAAAAACAAGGAAATAATAAAAAATGAAAAGAGATGTCCCTTATATACCTAGATTTTACATTGACGAAACACAATACGCAACAGCTATAAATAGAGTTGCTTTTGATAATGTTGAAATTAATTCTGATGATGAAACTTTTACATGGAGAGGTGGAGATGCTGAATTTATATGTGATATGAATCCTGCTAAATTCTTAACATTTCCTGCTAATACTGAACATGAAATTTTTATACCTACAGGACACGCAAATAGACACGAACTAGAAACAACTAAAAAATATATTGCAATATTAGGTCATAATTTACTCGCTAGTGGATTTGATATTGAATTAACATTCGGTGATAATAGCGTAGACGACGGATTCAGTTTTGCAAGTACAAGCGATGTTAATATTAATGAAGTTATTAATTGGAAAGGTGCTTCATTAATGCAAACAAGTGGCACTTTTTCATATAATGGTTTCAGCATATGTGAAATTATAGCTAACCTAGACTACAATGATCCTGAATTAGGCATTGATGTAGATAATTATAAAGATTTAAGAATTAAATTAGAAAACACAAGTGCAGGTCGTGTGGCAGGAATTGGTGCTGTTTCATACGGATCTGTATATGATATGCCACTCCCTGCTGATTTGCAAATGACTATTACATATGAATTTGGGAATGATAAAGTAGACACTTTATCAGGTAAGACTTTTATTAATAGAAATTGGTTTCAAAAACCAAAATGGGTAAACTATCAAGCACCCTGGGGACTAGACACTTTGGACATATCAAATTTAACTTCAGATTCTAATCCTATGCCTGAATCAGATTTAAGAAAAGCAGGTCGCAGAGTTTATGATTTAACTTTTAGTTTTTTAAGTGATGATGACGTTTTTGCTACTAATCCTAATGTTACTACAGCAGGTATGCAAGATAATCTATTTTCAGGAGATACAATGAGTTATACTCCTGAAGATAGCAATAATACTAATTTACAATTAGTTGGAAGTTCTAGTATTACAGGAACTGATGATATTTTAACTTTGTATAATGACAACTCAATATTTTCACAACTCGTACAGAAGACAGCAGGATTTTCAATTCCATTTATATTCCAACCTAATAAAAATTATGCTAGACCTGACGGATTTATGTATGCTGTGATAGATCAAAATTCTATTGAAATAGAGCAGATAGGAGTTAATTTGTTTCGCACAAGTTTAAGAATAAAAGAGGTTTGGTAAATTTTTCACACTGTATGCTCCCTCGTATCCTCGCAAGAATAGGCAAGTCATTTTGATTGCCTATTTTTGTTTAGTTAAAATATTTTTTTTTTATTTTCTTGCACATAAGTTAAAATAGTATTAAGTTATAGTGTTGTCAGAGAGACACACATTTAATTAACTAGGGAGAAAAAAAAATGAAACATCAATCTTGGAAATTAAGCATAACTGAAAACCAAAACTATTATAGAATAGATTGGTTTAATTTAAGTCTTTCACATTATTGGAAAAGTAATATTAAAAATGGTATGATAAAAGCTATGAAAGAAGAAATGGGATTTAGTAAGTATTCTGCTATTTATGATATTGCAATGGAGACATTTTGTGAGTGTGGTGCAGATATAAATCATGAAGAATTAATTAAGCATGTAGAACATATATTTGAAAGAGATTTATACCATTATGAATTAGTAGATTATGTTCAAGCAATTAATGATTATCAAGAATAATAAAAATAACAAAGGGAGAAACAAAAAATGAAAACTAATAAACAAATAAACAAAGTTTCAAAAAAAGAATGTATAGACGCATTAGAATATTTTTGTCAAGTAGTAGATTTATCTGAAGATTCTGATAGGATCCATTATACAAAAATTTTGCTTAAAAAAGTAGCAAATGATAATAATATAAAGATTGAAGGAATATAATAAACTTAACAAGGGAGAAACAAAAAAATGAAAACATTAAAACCAATATATAAAGATTATGAGTTTGATTGCTTGGTTGCAAATCTTCAAATGAAAGATGAAAGATATGATGATATGTTCATATTTGTAGAAAGTGATGAACCTACATTAACTGATGATATGTATGAATTAAAAGATAATGATAATATATACATACAAGTTAGTGATATAGGTTATGTAGTAAGCGTATATACAGAGTGTGAAGATAGTTACACTACAAATAAAGGTGTATATGAAACACTAGAAGAAGCAAAGGCAAAATGTATATTATTAAATAACTAGGGAGAAACAAAAAATGGAAATAAATAAAGAATTTAACAACATATATACAAATGCAAAAATAACTATTTTAAAAAGTTATTGGTATAATGGTGAACATTGGTATAAAACTAAAGAGTTTGGTGATATACCTTCTATCTTTGAAGTAACTTATAATTTAAAACTTAACTAGGGAGAAACAAAAAAATGGAAATAAACAAATATTATAATATAAAAGATGAATCTAATATCTATTTCAATTTTGATATTAAAGTTACTGATATTAAAAAAAATGGAGACTTTACGGGTAAAACTGAATATGGACATTTTTATCTTTTTAAATTAAAAAATAATTATACAATAACTAAAATATCAAAAAAACAATATAATAACTAGGGAGAAACAAATGAACGGATATTATTTTATGTATGTATTAAGCTTAATTAATGTTTTATGTATAGCTATATTAACCATGAGCCATTTTTTAAGAGGTTATGAAGGTTGGTATTTGATCGCATTACTACTTATCCCAGGGATAATTATGGTAAAAACAATGGATAATATATAATGATACATAATACACCTATTAATGAAAATAGTGCTGAATTTATCGTATTTTTAAGATGGTTAAGAGATAAATGGGAACTAGAAGGTAACAACACAGATATACTTGATGTGGTCCAAAGTCCATATAAGTTTGTTGATGAAATGAGAGAGTTTAAAGAAAGAGTAACTTACGAATAAAATGAGGATAAAAAATATGAAGGTAGTTATTAATAATAAGTTGTATAAAGGCAGTCCTAAACAATGTTTTAAGTTGATGGATTTGGTACATAGAAAAGATATGCTTAAAGCAGGGTTGTGGTGGGAAGAAGATGAAAAGAAATTTCAAGACAGATATAAAAATGAGGATAGGTAAATGAAAACAATAACAAAAGCATTGCTGAATGTTCAATCTAGCATTACGGCAATAAGTAAAAATAAAAAGAATGAGCATTTTGGTTATACATACGTTGAGATAAATGCAATATTAGAGCATATATTACCAGTATTAACTGAAAATAAATTATTCTTACACCAAACACATAGTGTTGATGAATTTGGTAATTTTATTACACATACAATATTATTACATGAATCAGGTGAATCAATTAAAAATGAAGTTCCTTTAAGAGTTTCTAAACAAGATCCACAGAGCATGGGTGGTCTATGCACTTATGGTCGTAGATATGGTTTGGTATCATTGTTAGGATTACAAGCAGTAGATGATGATTGTCATAGTGCAATGGAATGGAGAACTGAAGAACAGAAGGCAGAATATCAAAAACTATTGCAAGATCCGTTTTTCAAAGGAAAATACAATGAAACTAATAATTGGTTTAAAGATTTTAAAACTAAAGATGAAACGCAGAAGGCTTTAGATATTATGAAACAAAGATTGTCGGACCATTATGTAGAAACAGAAAAAAAATTAGACGAAGAAATGTCTGATTTAGATAATCAATTAAAAAACAAAACGGAGGTAGAATAGGTGGAAATTATTAACATGAAAAAAGGTAGTTGGAATAAAGTAAAAGCATTTTTTGACCTTAAAACAAATGAAGGCATCATTATAAAAGGTTTTAAAATTGTTGAAGGTGATGGATTATTTGTTGGTTTTCCAAGTGCTAAAGGTAAAGACGGAGAATATTATCCTACTGTTTCTGCTGATAAACAACTTAAAAATGAAGTAAATCAGTTAGCAATATCAGTATATAATAAGATCCATACAGAAAACGATAAGATACCATTTTAAATAACTTAACAGGGAGGGCAGACCACTCCCACAACACTACGTTACTCAAGGTTTGCCCTTCCTTCCCTAACTAGGAGATATATGAAGAAAGTAATACAATATTTAGAAGATAATGAAAGAAGTTTAAGTTGGTTAGCTAGAAAGTGTGATGTATCACCTACAACTGCACACTACTGGGCAATAGGTAAAAACACACCAACTAATAAACATAAGGTTGAAATTTACAAAGCAACTGGTATTATGATTAAAGGAATTAAACTATGAAAGTACATTTTAGTTCAAAATCAAATGAGTGGGAAACCCCACAAGATTTATATGATAAATTAGATAAAGAATTTGGTTTTACTCTTGATCCATGTTGCACAAAAGAATCTGCTAAATGTGATAAATATTATACTGAAGAAGATAATGGTTTAATTCAAGATTGGAGTAATGAAACAGTTTTTATGAACCCCCCTTATGGAAGAATAATACCTAAATGGATAGAAAAAGCATATAATGAATCATTAAAAGGTGCAACAGTTGTTTGTTTAATACCAGCAAGAACAGATACTAGGTATTGGTGGGATTTCATTTTTCCTTATGCAGAAATTAGGTTTTTAAAAGGTAGGATTAAATTTATAAAAAAAAGAAAGTCAGCACCTGCACCATTTCCTTCTGCAATAGTTATATTTAAAGGAGGTATAAAATGAGTAAAGGTTGGGTATCATTATACAGAAAAACACTTGATAATCCTATATTAAGGACATCAAAGAAGTTTAGTACGTTTGAAGCCTGGATATGGTTATTGTTAAATGTTAATCATAAAGAACGTAAGGTTGTTATGGGTACTAGTATTTATAGAGTTAAGAAAGGTTCTATGATAACATCACAGAAGAAGCTATGTAAGTTGTTTGGTTGGGGTAATTCTAGGTTAAGAACCTTTCTACTTTTATTACAAAAAGATGAAATGATTGTGGTAAAAACTAATCAGAAATTAACACAGATAAGTCTATTAAATTATGATACTTATCAAGATTCCAAACCACTACCAACCCACAAACAAACCACTACCAAACCACTACCAAATACAAACAATAATGTTAATAATGATAATAAAGAAATAAGAGAAACTAAATTTAATAATAGAGTTAAAGAAATTTTTGATGAAAAGCACCCATCTTGTTCAGATCAAGTATATGAAGATTTCTGTAATTACTGGACAGAATCTAATGTGAGTGGTACAAAGATGAAGTTTGAGATGCAGAAAACATTTGACATATCAAGAAGATTAGCTAGATGGATTCAAAATAGCAAAGATTGGAATGTTGAAGGTAAAGTAGAACTATCTGATTTTAGATTAGATGCTACTGGATATTGCTACATTGGTTATTGTGATAAATGTGGTGAAAGTGATTTTTACAAAGAGTATGAACTGAACAAAGATAGCAGATGTTGCAAGAGTAAAATAAAACCAAATAGAGGATAAAATGACTTTATTCAATGAAGATAAAATAATATTAGATCTATGTGGTGGTACAGGTTCTTGGAGTAAAATATATAAAGATCATGGCTATGATGTTAAAGTTATTGATCCTCAAGAATGGTTAGAAGATGATTATGGCACTGGAGATGTAAGGCTTTTTAAAAAACCAAAACAACAAATATATGGAATATTGTCTGCACCACCTTGTACACACTTTAGTGGTAGTGGTGCTAGATGGTGGAAAAACAAAGGCAAAGAACCATTACTAGAAGGTTTGTCAGTAGTAGATGCTTGTTTGAGGATTGTATTAATAACTAATCCAACATTTTGGGTTTTAGAAAATCCAGTAGGAAGATTAAAACATTATATAGGTGAACCAAAATACACATTTCAGCCTTATGAATATGGTGATGCTTATAGTAAAAGAACTTGCTTATGGGGTAATTTTAATATGCCTAAACCAACAGATATAGTAGAACCTGAAATGGTTGAGTATAAGACAAAAAAAGGTGAAATTAAAAGAATGAGCAAAGTTCATTGGGATAGTTTTAAACTGCCTAAAAATGAAAGAGCAAGATTAAGAAGTACGACACCACAAGGATTTGCTAAAGCATTTTATGAAAAAAATAAATAAACTAAAAATAAAACCAAATACTGGAAATAAATGATTAATTTAATATTAGATGATTGTATGAATGTAATGAAGAAGTATGATGATGATTATTTTGATTTGGCTATTGTAGATCCACCTTATGGGATTGGAATGGACGGTGGAAATGTAGGATATAAAGGGTTTAATAATTTTGTAAAAAAAAATTGGGATAAAGATATTCCTGAAAAAGAATATTTTGATGAATTATTTAGGGTATCTAAAAATCAAATAATATGGGGTGGTAATTATTTTATACACTATTTAAAAGCGACGAGGTGTATGATTGTTTGGGATAAAGGAGAGGGATTTTATAATAGGACTTATGCAGAATGTGAATTGGCCTGGACGTCATTTAATAAGAATACTAGAAAAATTAAACACGATCCTCTTGCTAATGGAGATTATAAAGGGAAAATACACCCAACTCAAAAACCAATAAAACTTTATGAATGGCTATTAAATAACTATTCTGAAAAAGGACAAAAGATATTAGATACACATCTTGGTAGTGGTAGTATAGCAGTTGCTTGTCATTACTTTGGTGTTGATTTAATAGGTGTAGAGATAGATGAAGAATACTATAATAATGCTAAAAAGAGAGTAGAAATGCTTACTGCACAAGAAACATTGTTTTAATGAATAATTATTCGCCAATTATTAAAAAAATAAATCAAGAGGTTAAAACAAAATGTTGGGAATATTTAAAGACACACAATTTAGCTAACAGAGGTGAGCATGACGGAAATAAAGAAAATCAACTTATTGGATTATTAGCAGAAATGGAAACTTGTTTTTTACTTAAAGATTTTTATCCAGATCTTAATTTAAAGAAAAATGAATTTGACGGAGGATTTGACATAAGGCATTTAAATAAAACAATAGATGTTAAAGCTATGGGAAGAAACTTTTATACAAGATCTGACTATGTAAATAATTTTGCTAAACTGCAATTAAATTACAAATGTGATATATTGTTATTTACTTCTATTAATAAAAAAACTAATTATATAGAGTTTTGTGGTTGGATTTGGAAAAAAGAAATAGAAGAACGTGCTTCTTTTTATAAAAAAGGTTGTGAAAGACCTAGAGGTAAAAACGATACTATGATTACTACGACAGATAATTATGAAATAAAAAACACTAATTTAAGAGATATACGTTATTTATTAGAGATAGGAATATAAATGAATTGTGCAACTTGTAAAATAGAAGTAAAAGGCGATTTAAAAGTAAAATATGGTGCATATACCAGGAAAGATTGCCGTAAATGTTTAAATGAAAAATCACTTAAACATGGTAGAAAAAAAGCTGAAATGAAAAAAAAGTTCCGTTTGTGGTAGGATATTAAAATTTTTTTAAGTAAGTTTCATTCCAACTATGGAACTTGAAAATAAATATTCAGAAAAACATTCTGACATTTTAGTTCTACCATTGCAAATACAATCTGCAAATAAAATACTACGACAACATTGGGCAGTAAGAAGCAGAGCAAAAAAAGAATATGCACTTTTTGTTCGCAATCAAATGAAAACTAGAGGTATAGTTAAAGCTGAATGTAAGAAATATAAACTTACAATTATAAGTTATCGTAAGCGTTTGCTTGATTTTGACAACTTGGTTTTAGGTTGCAAAGGATTGATTGACGCAATGATTGATGAAAATTTAATTTATGATGATAGTCCTGATTATATAGATGTTACTTATGAACAATACACAAAAAAAGAACATAAACATTTTAAAGAATCTACTGTAATAATTAGAGAGGCTATATGAACTCATTAGATTATGTAGATCATATAAGAGATTTAGAATATTGTTGTGTTTGTTATAAAAAAGTTCCTGTAGATCCACATCATTTAATTAGTATAGGCATGGGTGGTAATAGAAAAAAACAAAATGTAAGACATTATTCATGTATTCCATTATGCAGAAAACATCATCAAGATTATCATACTAAAGGCAGAATATCTTTTGAAAAGTATCACAATGTTAATTTATTTGAATTAGCTTTTCATTTTTTATCTGAATACATATACAAAAAACATGAGATTAAAGAATAAATGGCAAGACCTAAAAAATACAATATAGATGGAAAAAAAGTTGAGCAGTTAGCTAGTTTTGGTTGCACCAATACTGAAATAGCACAATTTTTTGGTTGTGATGAGAGTTTAATTCGCAAGAGTTATTCCGAATTTCTGACAAAAGGGAGAGCGTCAGGAAAAATTAAATTAAGAAAACTGCAATGGAACTCTGCAAAAAATGGCTCAACACCTATGTTGATTTGGTTAGGAAAGCAAATATTAGGACAAACAGATTCACCACAATATGATAATGAAGAATTAATAGAAGGTTTTGATCTTGAAGAAATTTGATGTATTTAAACACCAAAATAAATTTGTAAGAACTAAAGTTAAGTTTCCTGCACTTGTAGCAGGTTACGGATCAGGTAAAACTGTAGCCTTCTGTTTAAAGGCACTTATTGAATGTGGAAGAAATCCTAACAAAACAATTCTATTAGCAGAGCCTGTATATCCTATGATTAAAGATGTATTGCAACCAACACTAGAACAATTAATGCAAGAGTTAGGTTTTAAATTTGATTATAAAGCTAGTGATATGAGATATACTGTTATGTGGAAAACTGGTAAAGCAACAATTATATTAAGATCTGCTGAAAATTGGAGAAGATGGGCAGGATTAAATCTAGCTTGTTTTGGTATAGATGAAAGTGCATTATTGAAAGATGATAATGCTTGGAAAATGGGCATATCAAGATTAAGAGATGGAAATCATTTAACAGGTTTTACGACAACAACACCTGAAGGATTTAATTGGGTGTATGAAAAATGGTTTGAAAATCCAATAGAAGGTTATAAATTGTTTCATGGTAAAACTATGGATAACAAGTTTTTACCTAAAGAGTTCATTGACACATTATTTAATAATTATGACGACAAGTTAGTTGAAGCCTATTTAAATGGTAGGTTTGTAAACCTAACTAATCAAAACGCATATTATAACTTTGACAGGAATAAAAATGTCGCACCAATACACTACGATAATGATCGACCAATCATATTTTGTATCGACTTCAATGTTTCACCAATGTGTGGAATTGTCCTACAGCAATACGAAGGAGAGCCAAAAATCAGAGTAATTGATGAAATAAAAATAACTCATGCAGGAACAGGTGAGTTAATGACAGAGAGAATTGCTAATATTGTTAAAGATAAATACAAACCAAACAAGTATGCAGAATTAGATTATTTTAAAAAACGTCCTAGAAATATATATTTATGCTATCCTGATCCTGCAGGACAAGCTAGAAAAACAACAGGTGATACGGACCACAACATATTAAGACAACAAGGTTTTATAGTTAAGGTTAAAAAACAAGCACCTAGAGTTATAGATAGATTAAATTCAATGAACAACGCTTTTAATAGTATGATAATAGATCCTAAATGTAAAGGATTAATTAAAGATTTAGAGCAAGTAGTTGTTAAGGGAATGACTAGAGAGTTAGACAAGAGTAATACAGAACTTACTCACTTTACAGACGCTCTTGGTTATTTTGTCGATTATGAGTTTCCGTGCAGAAAGCCCTCAACTCAAACTTTTATGGCATAATGGTCTTGGAAAACTGAAATGTTAATAAAAAGAATAGACAATAGGAGAATAGAATGATATTCAGTAGCACCGACCAAATTATAAAAGATTCCATTGAGAAATTAAAATCAGTTAATGCAGACAAACGTGATAGTATGAAAAATATGTGTATTGATTACTATCAATATGCAAACACAGACAGATATATTAGTCAATATTTTAGTGGATCATTAACGCAGGAAATCCCTTTATATACAGTAAACATGACCAGGAGACTAATAGATAGAATTAGTTTAGTGTATAAAGATAGACCTGAAAGAACTGTAGAAGATGAAAGATATTTTGACATTACAGAAGATAAAGATTTTACGCTAAAAAGAATAGAGCGTATGCACAATCTGCTTGGAACAATAGCAGTTCAGATAATTTGGAAAGACGATAAGTTTGTTTATGTCCCTAGATTTATGTTTGAGCCAATATTTGACTGTGATGATCCTATGAATCCTATTGCTATTATATATCCTGCACAAAAAACACATGATTCAATATACCAAACACAAGAAGATGAGTTTATTTATTGGTCAGCAGAACAACATTTCAGATATGACGCAGATGGAAATGTTATACACATTAATGAAGATGACATCAATCCTTACGGAGTTTTGCCCTTTGTATTCTTGCAACCTAATCATCAGATAGATGAATTTGAAAATCAAGGCAAAGGTGTAGATATAGTAACTGCTAATAGACAATTAGATGTGGCTATGACTATGTTGCAACATCATATTAGAAAAGCAGGTGGTCAATTTGTTATTGAAGGACAAGTAGATACTAATAATATTGAGTTAGGATTAAACAAAGTTGTTGTTATAGACAATGGCACTATGAACAATTTAAATGCTAATGTAGATATAAAATCTATTGTAGATGGAATTAAATTTCAACTACAACAAGTAGCAATCAATCATCATTTGTCTTTTGATTTTGGTTTAAACGGATCTAAATCAGGCGTTGCATTAAAAATTGAAAACGTAGAATTGTTAGAGCAACGTGAAGATGACGTAGAGAAATTTAACAGATTAGAAAAAGAAATATATAAAAAAGAAAAAGTTATTGCAGAAGTAGAAAGCAATATTGCATTGCCTGATGATATGTCTATTAATTATACAGAAATAGATTTTCCTGATCCTGAAAGAGATATGCAGATGTGGGAATGGAAATTTAAACACGGACTTGCTGACAAATTAGATTGGCTAATGTCTGAAGATCCTGATGGATTCCCTACTAGAGAAGACGCACAAGCATATTTAATTGAAAGAAAAAAAATAGCTAATGGAATAAAAGAGCAAAGCACTAATGAAGGCAATATATTTAACATAGGAGAAAGATTAGTTCCTGAAACAGAATAATATGTCACAAGATAAACACATAAAAAAACATCAAGAAAGTTTAGAGATTTTAAGAGAGAATGTTAGAAACAGAAAGCAAGAGTTTTTAAGTAAAATTAACATTGATGATTTAATGATGAATCCTAAAGAATATTTAACTAAAGTTTCAAAAGACTTTTACAATAGTGAAGAAAAAAATATAAAAAAAGCTATTGAAGGTGGAAAAAATTTAGCTAAAAAAATTATTAAAGGAACTAAATGATAAGAGCCAAATTAGTAGGAAGAAAAAGAATTAAGTTTGTTAATAAAAAAATAGCTGAAATGCTTAACGATCTAGCTGACACTTTTGTAAGTCAAACTAAAATTAATCTAGACAAAAAGAAAGATATACACGGAAATAAATTTAAACCTCTAAAAGCAAGTACAATAAAAGCTAAAAAGAAAAAAGGCTCTGCAACACCTAGAATACCTTTAGTGGATTCAGGGAAAATGAAAAAAGTTTATAGGAGTAAAACAGCGTCTGCTAGTAGTTTAGAATCTCATGTTACTACAGCAGAGCAAAGAAAAGAAGTTGCTGAATTTCATAACGAAGGAGGAGATAATCTTCCACAACGTGAATGGTTTGGGATAGGCACCAAAACTGAACGTAGATTCAATAAGATGATAAGAGCAAAAATAAAAAGTATAGTAAGGTTTGAAAAATGACAAACTATGAAGACGCAGGAACATTAGTTTTTAATTACATTGAATACAATGTATTGGAGACTATTGCTGAAATAGAACTTACTATACAAAATCTAACATTAGCAGGTGCTGATCCTATGGCAATTAGAGAATTGCTACAATACGACCTGGAAAATAAAGGAAGAATATTTGGAGGACTAGTCAATGGCGTTACTGGTGCTACTAATTTAGGCATAACCAGTGCTTCTCAAATAGCTGAATTACTGACCTATGTTGAACAAGGTTATACTAGGTACAAATGGGTAACAGTTTCAAAAAATCCTTGTTTTCAATGTGCTGAAAGAGCAGGTCGTATTGAATTAAAAGAATATTGGGAAGCAATAGGTTATCCTAGAAGTGGATTTTCTGTATGTGGTCCTAATTGTAAATGTCATCTTGTTCCGTTTGATTATAAAGGTAAAGAAACTATAATATTGGATTAAAGATGAAAAATGAATATATATTGTCCTAACTGCTATAATAATTCTTTTCAAAAAGCAGGTTTTCACGAAGGACATCAGAGGTGGAAATGTAAAGCGTGTAAGCAAAAGACTATTTATCCTATTGAGGATTTAGAACTGATCACGGAAAATGTCAAACTAGCTAAACAAAAGCAGTCGTACCAAGACATTAACCGTATAGAGCGAAAGGCATTCCGTGAACACGTTAGAATAGAAAATGCAGTAGCTGAATACAATAAAGAGTTACTAAAGATTTTTGACAAATATGATTTTTCTAAATTAACAAAGACTTATGAGCAAAATTCAAAAGCAGTTGGAGTTATACAATTTTCAGATGTTCATTTCAATGAATTGGTTGACCTGGAACATAATCAATATGATTTTAAAATAGCTTCAGCGAGGTGCAAACATTTTGTATCTAAAGCTATTAATTATTTTAAATCATCAGATATATCTAATGTATTGTTAGTGCAATCAGGAGACTTGCTTAATTCAGATAGAAGATTAGATGAACTTTTAAACATGGCTACTAATAGAGCAAAGGCTACATTCCTAGCAGTTGATATTTTTCAGCAGATAATACTACATCTAAATAAACATTTTAATGTTTCAGTTTGTAGCGTTACAGGAAATGAATCTAGAGTTAAGAAAGATTGGGGTTGGAGTAAAAATCTAGCTTCTGACAATTATGATTACACAATATTTCAAACATTAAGATATATATTTAGAGATTCAGACGTTATTTTTATAGAAGGTGATCCTACTGAATTAGTCGTAGAAGTAGCAGGACAAAATCTTCTAATACTGCACGGAAACGGCTCTATAAAAAAAGGTATTGACACTAGTGTAACACAATTAATGGGCAGATACAAAGCTAGAGGTGTTGACATTGATTATGTAATATTTGGTCATGTTCATTCAGCTAGAGTTGGAGATAACTTTAGCAGAAGCAGTAGTATGGTAGGGGCAAATGATTATTCTGAAAAGGCTCTTAATTTAGCAGGTAGGGCTTCGCAGAATTGTTATATATTTTATGAAAATGGTAATAGAGATGGGATTAAAATAGATTTGCAGAATTATACAAAAGGTTATAACATTGAAGAATCTTTAGAATCTTACAATGCTAAAAGCCATGACAAAATTAAAAGTGGAACAACGATATTTAAGGTAGTGGTATGAAGATAGGTGATTTACTATTATTAAAAGGTTATATAAATAAGAAACAATTAAAACTAGCCTTGCACAAACAAGCAGAACAGGCAATTAATTATGACAGACCTGTTCCTTTAGGCAAAGTATTAATAGAAGAAGGATTAGTTACAGTAGAAGAAGTAGCTGAAGCATTAAACGATCAACAGATGAGTAAAACAATAGAAAAGGAAGAACCAATGGCTCATAAAATAGGCGAAGATACATCATTTCAAATGGACTTAAAATTTTTAGTAACTATTGGAGTGGTATTAGTGTCAGCAGTAGGTGTTTATTTTACTCTTACAGGAGCAGTAGAAGATAACACTAAAGAAATTAACAATATTAAGTCTATGGGAGACTTAAAGATAATATCGTATAAGTTAGGAGAATATGATGAAACTTTTAAAGAACTAAAGCAGTTAAATACAACTTTAAGCCCTTTAGCAACAGACCTGACATATATAAAGCAAGAATTAAACAAACTTAAAAACAAAAAGATTGATATTCCTGAAGTTGATTTATCAGGTATAGATGATTGCAAAGATAAACTAGATGATCTAGCTAATAAATTAGATAGCTTTGAAAAAAGATTAACAAAAGTAGAAAAAAGTAGCAAAGGAAGGTTTTAAGCATGGCAGAGTATCAAGGTAGAAAAGTAAAATTAAATAAACCTACAAGAATAGCAAAAGGTCAAGCAGGTTATGGCAGAAAAAAGTTCAAAGTATTTGTAAAAGATGGAACTAAAGTTAAGAAAGTAATGTTTGGTGATCCTAATATGAGAATTAAAAAATCAAGTCCTGCAAGAAGAAAAGCATTTAGAAAAAGGCACAAATGTGCTACAGCTAAAGATAAAACAACAGCAAGATATTGGTCTTGCAAAAAATGGTAAGGAGATTAGTAATGAAAGTTGGAAGATTTAAAAATTATATTGCGTATGTGGTTGCGACTTGTAGTTTGGTCTTTGGTGGTTTTTTTGATTACTCGACTTTATATGTTAGTGGCACAATGGGTACACCTTCCATAAACGGACAACAAATGTTGCAAGATGATTATAATTATACAATAGGATTAAGAAAAATAGCATTATTTCCTTATCAGTCTAGGTCCAGGTTTTACAAAGGCAATGAATCATCATTAGCAGACAAAGCAGTAATAGGTGCAGTTAATGGCTGGGAATACTTATTTAAATATTCGCAAGTAAGAAATAGAGGTAATGAATTTAAGGACGCAGAAGTATGGTTGAAATGGTCGAATGATAAATATGTAGTAAAAACTAAATACATTAATAAAGAAAGTAGAGATTTAGAATTTGCTGAATTAGATTTAAGGTATAGAAAAAAGTTTTGGTTTTTAAATTACACATCAGGAATAACTTTTAAAGGTCACCCTGTTTATGGTCACCCTGCAATAGAAGATTATGATGGTTATTGGTGGGAACTAGCCTATGAATATGGATACACAGACTATTTAGTACCTTTACATGATTTAAATGGAAATGATGAAATTGATAATTATTATATATGGATTGAGACTGATCCAATTACTGAAGAAGGTTATTGGGAAATGTATTATGAAGAAGCTAGTTATTATTGGGAGAACTCTGACAGCATTGCAGTTGCATACTCTGATTCAGAGTTTTACGAATATCATTTGCCAAGCGTTGTAGCACAATACAATCAGGATAATAAAATTAAAGAATGGCAATCTGAAGTATATGCAGTTATAGGTTTAGATGTTTTACTAGGTACAACACAAAGCAAATTTTATTCTCATATTTGGATTAATTATTTTCCTTATAGTTATGGTTTAACTGATAAAGCATATAAAGGCAAGGACAAACAATATGACGTTGGTGTAATATTAGGAACTGACATTGGAAAACGTATTGGAATATTTATTGAAGGAACTAAAACAAATTTTTATAATAAAAATGAATACTATGTATCAACGGGTATGAATTGGAGGTTTTAAATGTTTTGGAAAAAGAAAGATGATCAGTTAGACAGACTAGTGAGACAAATGAATCAAATTTATAAGAGCGTTAATAAATATGGTAAATATATTGAGGAATTATCTAAAGATGTAGCTATACTAAAAAAAGATTCACACCCTCCTATATTTACTAAAGAACAATATGATAAATTAGATGAAAGAGTGAAAACTATGGAAGCGTTTTTTGATAACATAGAAAGAATTTCATCAGATTATATAAAAGATATTGGAAATTAAATTTTTTTAAACTATAATAAACAATGTGGAGAATAGTAAAATGACAAAAAACACTAGCACTTCAGCCGTTGAACAGAACAACGACACTAAACCTGCCGTCAATGAGAATGACGTAAATCAAACTGCCGACACAGGCAACGATACGCCTGATAGCGTTCCTTATGCTAGATTCAATGAAATTAACAAAGAGTTAAAATCATTAAAAGATGTTAATGCCAAGTTAAAAGAAAAGCAAGAATCTGAAAGAGTAGCCAAGTTAGAAGAACAAAACAAATGGCAAGAACTTTATACAGAGCAACAATCTGAAAATAAATCTCTTAAAGAAAAACTAGCTTATCATAATGAAATGGAAGCAAAGGACCGTGAAAGTCTATTAATGCAAATGTCCGAAGAACACAGAAAGATTGCAGAAGACTTATCTACTCCAAAATTAAAAGACTATGCTAAATTAATAACTAAAAATACTGCACTAAAAACAGATAAATCTGCTCCTGTGCGAGGTAACACTTTAGGTATTAAAAATGACGCAGAAATTTGGAAGATGGATAAAGCAGAGCGATCTAAAAATTGGACAGATGTTATTAGACATTTTAAAAAGAAATAACTAAAAAATTAAAAATAGAACAATGTCAAAATGAAGGCTTTTATGCAGTTGAAAGACATTGATTAGATTAAAGGAGAGATTCAATGGAATCTTTATTATTAAATTCACTTAATCTAGATTGGATCGCTTTATTATTACCTGCTATTGGCATGGGTGCTATCACTGTTGGTGGTGACGCTACTACTATCGCAGGTGACGCTACAGGCGAAACTGATTTAGACCTGGCAATTCCTGAATTATGGGCTTCTGCAATTTGGGGATATTTTGAAAAAGCGTTAGTTTTAAGACCTTTGTGTGATGATTATTCAGCACTTGTAAAAGGTAAAGGTGACGCTATTAACATACCAACATTACCTGAAGTAACAGGTCAAACTGATAAAGCAGAAGGTACTATGGTTGTGTATGGTGATGAAACATTAGTTGATACTAATATCTTAATCAACAAACATAAATATGTTGCAAAAATGTTTGAAGATTTAGGTGTTATACAAGCTAATGAATCATTATTTGCTAAATATGCTCAAGGCATGGCTTATCAATTAGCATTACAAGTTGATACTGATATTATGGCTGAATTAGACGCAGGACTAGGAGCAACACATACTCTAGCTACTGCTGATAACACTTTAACTCCTGCTGACGCAGAATCAGTTGTATCAACATTATTAACTAATAACTTACCATTATCTGAATGTGTATGGGTGTTAAATCCTCCTACATATGCAGATCTATTAGCACAAGGATTATTGGACGGACAAGCTAGTGCAACTGTAGGTATGAATTTTAATTCACCTACTGTTCAAACAGGTGCAGTTCCTTCATTCTTTGGTATGCCTGTTGTTCAAAGTTCTTTGATCGCAACAACAGCAGGAACAGGTAATGAAATAGGTTATTGTTTTCATAAAGGTGCAGTAGCAATCGCTATGCAACAAGAAATTAGAGTTCAATCTGAATATTCAGTTGATTTCTTGGCTACTAAAGTAGTTGCTGATTGTATCTATGGTGTTAAAAGAATGACAGAAAATAAAACTATGGGTGTAGAAATACTACAAAACTAATCATAGTATTGTTCATGTATGGCAAGGGCTGTTAGTCGGATTGACAGCCCTTGTATAAATTAAGGAGAAAAAAATTATGGCTTTAAAAAAAGAAACAAAAAACAGAGAAATAGTTTTTGTTAGAGATAATAACAACAACGTAGTTCCTTGTTCTTTTGAAGAAGCACAAGATAAAGTAAATAAAGGTTGGGCAGTTCATATTAATAAAACAGGTAAAAAACT
>VTLG01001125.1_pt1 | contig 18188 bp, 18 predicted proteins | sample 4694571 | NCBI WGS metagenome assembly VTLG01 (sample SAMN12604809, study PRJNA352737) | marine metagenome | biome: ENVO:00000447; feature: ENVO:00000209|ENVO:00000569|ENVO:01000036; material: ENVO:00002151; isolation source: viral sequences binned using virsorter ... | reverse complement strand
TGTGTATATTTCTTGACGGGTTATTATAACCTCGTAGGTCCTGAGCTTCATATAACCCTCACAATGTGCATATTATGTGAGATGAACTCCGTATTCAAAGTCCAATCTTCTTGCTTAAAATACTCCAACACTTCTTGAAATGTTTCTAAATCAACAGGTTCTTGACCTTTTGCAAAACCACTCCAACCAATCTGTTCTTCTTCTACGTATAGATTTGTGTCTTTGTATTCTTCGTACAATTCATCTTCGGTGTAAAGTCCAATGGAGTCCTCCCACCAACACATAAATAAAGGTACGTCATATTTGTATTGTCTTTCCATTATTCCCCCTAATCCCAAAACAATCTACCCTCAGAATACCAAGCCGAGCCGTCTTCTGTTTTGTGTGTATGTCCGTCAAATTCGTCCTGCTCATCATCTGAAATAAGAGAGAGATTTTCCCACTCTTCAGTTACAGACCAACCGCATTCATTTAATCTGACCTCGTTCATTCTTTCCCCTCCGTTCTGTGTCAGCTCGGTTATATACTCCCTTGCTTCTTCTTCAGATTGAGCGGAAACGAATGCTTCGCTTTCTTGTGTGTAAGTTAATTTATATAAATTCATTTTATATACCCCTTTCTTTCATTTCTGTAATTGTCCAACCCGATATATCGCCACCAATTATTTTTTTACTATTAGGATAAAAATTTTGTGTGACAAAATCTTTGGAAGGTGCTTCCATAATATATTCTTCTGTTAAATGTAATGTTATTTTAAATTTCATATATACCCCTTTTCTTTCTATTCTTCTTCTCTTTTTGCTTCGGCTAGAACTTCGTCAATCAATCGCATAACTTCGTCATAACCGTTATTTGAAAAGATAGTTAGACACTTTCCAAATAGTTCTAATTCAATGTACCCGTAACTTTCAAAGTTAACAGGTTCATTTGAATAATCGTAATGAGCTATACCCAAGAAGTCTAGCCAACAACTATGACCGTTTAGACTCCAATCGTATAACTCTCTAAGATATTGTTTCTCGTAACTCATAATTACCCCTTTCAACTGATAATTTTTTTTTCTTAATTAAAGATACCATAAATATAATTATATGTAAAGGACATTTGACTATATATATTTTATTGATTGCTTCAAGGTCCTGACAGTTTCCAGGAGTCGTAACCTAATTAAATTTCTTTTCCTTTACTGCTCATTGCCGAAGGCAATTACTAGCAAGATTCTTTTAAATGTGTACGGGGGTGCTTGTCAATTCGCAACAGATACGGAACAGAACACCGCACAATATATGCACAATTACACAAACATAATACAGAGACAGAAAGACAGAGAACAGAATCTATAAATATACTGTAAAACCTAATAATAATGTAATGCTAATGTCAATGTTGACGTTACTACTTGTATATGTATGACCCTTATTTTTATGTAGAACAAAGTACTAGATAAAGTACAAGTATCGTACTATATATTGATGGTTTTACCTGACATACTACATCTAGTAGGTGCACTATCACAATAATATCTAGGTTGTTTACTTATTTGTTTTAGAGTGTTTTTACACTCTTTACATCTCATAAGTAAGATAATAGATATGGGGGTGGTTTTAATATAGCGGGCTCCTTTGCTGTTAAAAGCTAAAATGTGCTATAAAATTTTATGTTCTGTTGTCCTTGAGTACCAGGTTTGTGTTCCTACTTTATCGTATTACCGATTCCTGACTTTCTGACTCCCGATGCCACCTTTACTTGTAACAACTTAATTATAAAATATGTTTGTAATTTACTATATCATAGTTATAATTATTAGCAAGGAAACAAATTGTACGAATTGTAACCTAAATAAAAAAGCCTGGGGCAACTCAGGTTTTTTTATATTCTATGTATAATTAAATTATCAACAACCCTGTTGATAGTCTTTATTCATAAAGATGCCCCTTTCTAGCCCTAGCTTGACTAGGGTATGCAAAAAATTTTTTTTACGCCTCCGGCTCTTGTAAACCCTTCGGCTTTCTTCTACCTTTGATTCGGGGATAGATTTTAGTTCTATGGTGATTACAATATCTATACTTGTTATATTTTGATATAACAGTATCGCAATTTTCCTCCAAACAAATTCTTCCACTACTATAAGAAGTAGAGGGTTTGTAATTAGGATATTTATTTCCTTTTATATAATCACTCATACAAGATATAGTATAGTTAGGAGAACAAATGCCAAAGAGTAGTTATGGTTATAAAAAAACTATGAAGAAAAAAGGTAAAAAGAAAAAGAGGTAGTGGTGAAAATTAAAGGTATAGATATGTCTGGTCTTACAACAAGGCAGCAACAGACAATGAAGAAACATAGTCAACATCATACAAAAAAACATATGCAGTATATGCGTAACAGTATGATGCGTGGTGCAACATTCACACAAGCTCATCAAAGAGCACAGAAGGCTGTAGGTAACTAATGGCGGAGTGGCGGGGAATGAAAGTTAAATTAAATTCGCCTAGTCCTATTCGTAAAGGCGAACCAGGTTATGGTCGCAAAAAATCTAAAGTCTTTGTAATGGATAATGGGAAAGTCAAAAAGATAATGTTTGGCGACCCTAATATGAAAATAAGAAAAAACAATCCTGAAGCTAGAGCTTCGTTTCGTGCTAGACACAAATGTAGTACAGCTAAGGATAAGACAACCGCAAGATATTGGTCTTGCAGAGCGTGGTAAGGAGATTATGGCTGAGAAAAAAGTATGGGATAAAAAAAGACCTAAGTCACTTGGTAAATCAAAACCATTGACTGCTGCTCAAAAAGATAAAGCGAGAGCTAGAGCAAAAAGAGCTGGTAGAAAATATCCAAACTTAGTTGATAATATGTGGGCTGCTAATAAGTAAACATAATGAGCAAAAGTAAAACTTGTTCTAATACAGGTTGTAGAAAAAAATATAAACCTTCTGGTAGAAAACTATATTGTTCTGATGCTTGTAAAAGAAATGCTGCTTGGAAACGTAGCAAAAAAGAAACTATAGTAACAGAAGAAACAACAATAACATCTACGTCACGTGGTAATGATTATCCTAAGTTTGTAGAAAAATACGCAAAGAAACTAGAACAAAAAAAACTTACACAACAACAAGTAGCTGATGTTATGGATTTGACTCGTAGTGTAATTACAAAAATGTATGCTGCTTATTTAGAAGACAAAAAAAATTACGAGTTACAAAAAGATTGGAAGATAGCTAAAAGTACAGTTAAGTCATTACAAGACTTTAAAGAATTTAGAGATAGATATTTTAAAACAGAGACAGGTGAACTATACGAAACAGCAGACTTTCACGAAAATTGGATAAACAGTATTGTTGACGCTATAGATAACGGTAAACAACAAATGATACTGAGTCCTCCTCGTCACGGAAAAACAGATTTACTTACACACTTTGCTGTATGGCAGATATGTAAAAACCCAAACATAAGAATTATGTGGGTAGGTGGTAATGAAGATATTGCAAAGAATGCTGTAGGTGCTGTATTAGACCATTTAGAAAACAATGAATTATTAAACGAAGAGATAAACGGTCCAGGAGAAAAATTCCAACCTAAAATACGTTCAGGTAAGTCTTGGTCATCAGGACAATTTACTATTGGTACTAGAACAGTTACCGGTATTAAATCACCGACAATGGTAGCTGTAGGTAAAGGTGGTAAGATTCTATCACGTGACTGTGACTTAATTATTGCAGACGATATAGAAGACCACGGTACAACAATACAACCTAGTGCTAGAGAACAAACTAGACAATGGTGGACAACTACTTTGTCATCTCGTAAAGAGGAACATACTGCTGTAGTTGTTATAGGGTCAAGACAACACCCTGAAGATTTATATAACTTTTTACTAGAAAACCCTGAGTTTGAAACAATAGTAGAAGAAGCACATAGTACAGAATGTATATTGCCTGAAACAGAAATACAAGAACATACTGACTGTATGTTATGGGCTAGTAAACGTACTTACAAATGGTTAATGTCACAAAAAAATAATGCTGACACTACAGGAGGTAGAGCTATATACGAAATGGTTTATCTAAATAAAGCTTTTGTAGAAGGTATTACTATGTTTAACTCTGAAGATATAGACCAATGTAGAGATATAAACCGAGTTATTGGGCAGGTACCTGCAGGAACACACTTGATTGCAGGACTTGACCCAGCATCTACAGGATTCCAAGCTTGTGTTTTATGGGCTGTCAATACAGATACAGGTCAAATGTATTTAGTAGATATAGAAAACGAAAAAGGTGGCGGTGTTATACAGGCTAAAAAATCTATACAAAGATGGTATGAAAAATATAATTTATCACATTGGGTTATAGAAGAAAATGGTTTTCAGAAAGCAATACGACAAGATAAAGATATAAAAGATTACACAAGTAGATTTGGTATATATTTAGAAGGACATCAAACACAAAAAAACAAATATGACCCAATATACGGTGTAGGAAGTATGCAACAGTTGTTTGAACAACAGCTAATAAATCTACCTTATGGCAATACAGAAAGTGAAACTAAGAGTAATATATATCGTAGGCAACTAATTTATTTTTCATCTGCTGCTAGTAAGGCAAGTAAGGCGAAAAATTATAAATCAGATGTTGTAATGGCTAGTTGGTTTCCATTAAAAGTTATAAGAAGACTAGGAAAAGAACGATTAGCTGAGGTAGGATTAGATTATAAACCTAGTTTTGGAGAATGGAATTTAAGCGATATGAACGAAAGCCCTTGGGGATAAATGAAACCTGAAGAGATACAGTATAAGATAACTCAATTACATTTTGATAATCAAAGTGCGTACTCTACTAGAGGTCGTATACGTGCAATTATGAATGGCGGACCTGATGGTTTATTAGCTTTACTAGGTGACCAAATAAAAGGATTCCAGGATTTCCAAATACCTGTACCTAACTTAATGATGTCAGGTTTAGAACACTTGTCACAAAAAATAGGTCGTATTCCTAATCTAAAAGTAGATGTACCTAACAATAAAGATTCAGATAGAGCTAGAGCTAAAGCAGATAAGATAGCTCGTATTGTAACTTCGTATGATGATACACAAAAACTAGATTTACAAATGCCACAAGTAGGTAGATGGTTACCTGGTTATGGTTTTGCAGTATGGGTTATTAGAGAAAAAATGGGTGCTGATGGGATACCATACCCGTGTGCAGAACTACGTGACCCTTACAACTGTTTTCCTGGTTATTTTGGTGCAGACCAACAACCAAAAGAAATGGCAATAGTACGTAGAGTTCCTAAAACTGCACTAACAAAAGCATATCCTAACTCTGCAGAAAAAATTAATAGCAAAGACTTTTATCAAACTAATACATTAGGAGTAGGAAATGCTTATGGTTCTGCATATACAGATTCTTATAACGGTTCTTGGGCTAACTCAAATGGTGAGGGTGACCTTATTGCAGAGTATTATAACGATGAAGGAACTTATATATTCCATATGACTTCTGCAACTATTCTTGACTTCATACCAAATCCGCTAGATAGTGGACCTGCGTTTGTTATTGCAAAGAAATTTGCTTTTGACAGATTACAAGGACAGTATGACCAAATCATAGGACTTATGGCTTCTATGGCAAAGATTAATGTGATGTCAATAATAGCTATGGAAGATGCAGTATTTACAGAAACTAACATATCAGGAGAAATAGAATCAGGACAATATCGTAAAGGTAGATTTGCTGTTAACTATTTAGCACCTGGTACACAAGTAAGTAAACCTGCATCAAATGTACCTTATCAAATATTTCAACAAATAGACAGAATAGAAAGACAGTTACGTGTTGGTGGTTCATATCCTATAACAGATGACTCACAGTCTCCACTTAGTTTTGCAACAGGTAGAGGACTAGAAGAATTAGGTGCAAGTATGTCACTTATGATTAGAGAATATCACACAGTAATGTCAGATGCTATAGAAATGATTGACTCTAAAAGATTAGAGTGGGATGAAAAAATGTATGGTGGTAAATCAAAAGAGTTGTCTGGTTACTATAACAATCAATTTTTTAGTGAAAAGTATGACCCTGAAAAAGATATACAAGGTGCATACAAAACAAGAAGAGTTTATGGAGCTATGGCTGGTTATGATGAACCACAGAAGATAGTTACAGGGCTGCAATTACTTCAAGCAGGCATCATAGACACACAAACACTACAAGAAAACTTAGATGGTTTAGATAACCTATCTTCAGTAAACAGTAGAATTACAAAAGAAAAAGCAGACAAAGTTTTATTTGATACTTTATTGGCTCAAGCACAACAAGGAGATACGAAAGCAACAATGGCTGTTGTGCAGATAAGAAAGAATCCAGATGATATGCAAAATATCTTGGATAAATTCTTTACTGCAGAAGAACCTGAAATACCAGTCGCTGAACAGGAATTGCTTGGAGGAGGTTCCCTACCACCACAGGGTCCTCCACCAGGCATAGCACAACTATTACAAGGTATAGGAGGATAATGTCAATCAACAAACAATTTGCTGATATAGTATTTAACTCACTAGAAGATATAGATGAGTTAGGTGATAATATATTGCTAGAAGAAGGATTATCAGAACCTAGAATATACACAGACCAAATGCCTCCTTTAGCCTTTCCTTTTGGCTATATGATTATAAGTTCTACATTTATGTTTTATGATGAGGATGAAGATGGTCAGGATTACTAAAAACAATTATAACGGTTCTAGTTTATCTACAGGTCGTAACTTTGTTGACAATACAAGAGGTATGATACCTGGTCTTACTAAAGGTGAAACATATGGAACAGGTACAGATATAGAAAAACAAATAGAAGAAGGTGGACCTTTACCTAGTGATACAAGATTATTTACAGCAGCAGCAAATACACCACCACCTGCAATAGATAGACCAACAGAGAGACAAGAAGAAAGTATTATGACAGGTGCTCAAACAATACAGCCTGGAAATTTTACAGTCTCTAATTCGCAAGGAAATGTAATAGCAAGACCAGGAACACAATATAAAAATTCAGATATGGTATCTGCGTATGTACAATCTGATTTTAATGATGATATTTTAAATATATTAATCCGTACTACCTAATGCTATATCCTGAATATAGCCAATCTAAAAAGGCAGAACAAAATTCTATTACAGAAAAATATTTATTAGATAAACAAAAAGAAATAAAGTTTGATTCTATAACTCCTGAAAATGCAGAAAATATAAAACAATTATCAAATGTTTATAGTTTTGCACCTGCTGGTTTATTAAGTACGTTAGGTAAAAATGGTTTAAATGTACAACAAGCAGAACCTTATGTTTTGTCATATGTAAATAATTATGCAAACGATGGCAGAACAATACGAAAAGATGCTAGAGATTTTCAATTGTCTAATGCAGGAATATTTAGTTGGTGGGATAGTTTAGAAGCTGCAGGTAAAAGAGCTGCGTTAGATGATAGAAATGTTTTTGAAAGAACTAAAGGTCAAATTAAAAAATTTACACAAGTAGCTAGTACAGGAGCTGCTGCATATCCACAATTTATAAACAGAATACTTAAAACTTATATGATTGCTAGAGGTGAAGCAATTAAAAAATCAGTAGCTGAAGGTCAAGATATATCTTTTATAAAAAACGGAGAAGAGTATTTAGATTTAACAAAAGCATTTTCTAATCCTGTATTTATGAAAGAATTTTTTAATCAAATAAAACCAAAATATATTGGTGGAAAAGAAGATTTAACAAAAGATTTTATACCATTTTTTGAAGGTGGAGAAGCATTTGAAAAATCAGGTCCTTCTGCATTAACAGTTGGATTTGAGCAATTTGGTGATAAATTTTTTGATTTAAATGTACCAGGTGATGAATCAGGTTTAGGTAATTCTTGGTTCCCTTACTTTGGTAGTGGTTCTGAAGCTTGGGATGAGTCAAACAGAAGAGGACAGTTATATGCTAATTTTAAAGGTTCAGCATTTTCACCTACTACTGCAGCACAACCTGTAACTATTGGAGGTGTTATAGCAGGACAATTTGTTGATGGTAACAGTAATGCTTATAGAAACATATCAGGGTTTGTTGATGGTGCAATATTTTTAAGAGGTGATTTATTAAACAAAGTACAAGGAATATCACAAAGCACAAGACAAAGATATAAAGCATTTGGGTTAATTAAAGAAACAGGTAGAAATGGTGTTACAAGATATTTAACTGCAGATAGAGAAAAAGCATTTAATTATTTTATGAAATCAGATGAAGGTTCACAAATAATAAAAGCTTGGGCAGAAAACTTAGATGATGTAAATAATATTGTAAAAAACTTTACTCCTAATATGGCACAAGATTTAATAAGAGCAAGCAATTTAAAATCAATTACACAAAAAGAAGAAGCTGTAAGAACAGCATTTCAAAAATGGGTATTACAAGACCCTAAAGGAATGCCTAATATGCCTGGAGGCTACAAATGGAATAAGACTGTAGAAAGTATAGGTCTTAATAGAATATTTAAAAATTTATCAAATAATGAAAAAGATAAAGCTAGAAGGTTGTGGGGTGATTGGACTCCTAAAGATACTTTTGTTTGGCAAAACCAAGATGAAGTAATTGAGAATACAAGAAGATTTATTATTAACTCAAGAATACCTGCAGAAAAAGGAAATAGATTATTAGCAAGTTTTGTTAATGCAACACTACAAAACACAGATGAAGTTATTGGTTACACCAATCAAAAAAAAGTATTTAATAAAATATTAGATGCTGCAGGCGAAGCTATGGAAGAAGCTAAAGAAAGACCAGATGTAATAGAATCATTCCTTGATATTACAAAAGGTAACCTTAGAGGTTTTAGTACAGAGTCTGTAGGAAGTTATTGGATAAGCGATATATTAAGTTGGCATAATGTAAAAACTGCAGCAAATAAAGTTTTGCGTGGAATAGAAGGAATTTTTCCTGGTCAAAGAGCAAAGCTAGATGATTTAGGAAACCAAATAATTATTGATGCTCAACCACAAAAAGCACCTACTCCGCATTTACCACAACAATTACTTAAAGAAAGCATAACTGTACCTGATATGAGAAAAATAAGAAACAGCACAGGCAGAGTATCAAGAGGTATTAGAAATATGGAACTTGCATACGGTAGAAAAATTGCACAAGGTATAGATAAATATTTTGATAAAGACTTAGTTGATACAGGATGGTTTGAAACAAGTAGAATTATTGATACTCCTAGATTAGCAACACGTTCAATAATTAATTTATTATGGGGTGTACAAAAAGGTATATGGACACCTTTACAGTTAATAACTAGAATTGCTTTCCCTGTAAGAATTACAGCAGATGGTCAAGCTAAATTAGCAGCAGATGGTTACCCGTCTTTATTTAAACATCCAATGGAATATTTTGGATTATTGTTAGGAAAAAATAACAAAACATTAGCAGGTGAAGTTGTTACAAAAACAGAAGCATTTGGTAAAGTATCACGAGATAATACAAGATTGTTTTTTGGTGATACCGTAATAGAAAATCTAAAAAAAGGTTACGTAGATTTTAATATTACTGATGCTTTTGAAAATGCTAAATTAAAAAAAGAATACTTAACATCTGTCATAGAAGAAATTAAATTATTAAATTTAGGTAAATTAACAAACATAGTTGCAGATAACATAATTAATAACATTGATGAAGCAACATTAGCTAAAAGAATGTTTAGAGGTGATTTAGATAATCTAAGATTAGAATATCAAACAGGTTTATTAGATGACAGTATGAATCCTAGTAGTGCTTTATCTACATACGAAAAAACTTTAGCTTATGTACAAACTTTGTATCAAAGAGTAAGAGAAGCCACAAGTGACCCTGCTTTATTAAAATTTATTGCTAGCGGTTCAGATAGTTTAGATATAGTAAATAAAAAAGGAGTTACAGAAACTTTAAAAGTTATTGATGTACCGCAAGGAAGCACAATAGCAGAAATGTTACAAACAGTAAAAAGAGCAACTATAGATGACAAAAAACTTTATAAATACGTTGAAGATTTATTTGACGAATTATCTCCACAAATAAAAGAAGTGATAGCTGAAGGTGGAGAACCTGTGTTTATGGGATTTCCATTAGTGCAACAAGGAAGACCGTCTATAAAACTTACTGATGTAAAAGAAGTAACAAACCAAACACGTAAAATACTTGATGCTGCAATTACAGCATTGTTTGAGTTCCCTGCAGGAATAGAGAGAACATTCAACAGAAGTCCTTTGTATAGAACAATTAGAGGCAAAGCTTATGGTGATGGGTATATGTTGTTACCCCCTGAATTACAAAAAGAGTTTATAGAAAATATTAATAAATTACCAAAAATGTTTACTACAAGAATTAAAAACGATAAATTTATAAAAGGCATAGAAAAGTTTTTTGATTTAGATGCTTTAAATAAATCTACAAAAGAAATAATAATGGAAGCTGTAGAAGAAGCTAAAGGTAAAAAACCACCTGAAGGTGTACAGTTGTTTGAAAGTCTTGACGAATTAGAAGAGTTTGTAGATGCTAGAGCATTGTTTATACATAACAATTTATTGTTTAATTTGTCAGAAAGAGGTTACTTTGCTGACGTAACAAGATTAATGTACCCGTTTATGGGTGCCTACATAGAGCAAGCAACAACTTGGACAGGTGTATTATCACGTAATCCTTTCGCAATTAGAAAAGCAGGATTAGTTGTTAATGGTGCAGAACAAGCAGGGTTTATAACTGAAGGTCCTAATGGTGAAAAATATTTTGCATATCCTTGGGTAGGTCCTGCTGTAGAAGGTAATTATTTTTATGACCAAAGTCAAAGAATAAAGATAAATGCTATGGCACCTTTGCAAGCTATCAATATGGTTACACAAGGTAACGGTCCTGGTGCAGGTCCTTATTTACAAATACCTGCAGGGATGATGATACCTGACAAACCCGAGTTTGATTTAATACAAGAACACTTTAATCCTTTTGGTGTAAAAGTTACAGATGCAGAAACCTTACAAAAATTTGGTGCAACATATTTATTACCTGCATATATGACAAAAGCTATAACTGCTTGGACAGAAGGAGAAGGTATATTTGCAGATGAATATTTGTGGAATACACACGTAGTACAAACAGCTAAAGCAATAGCAGTAACAGGATATTACATAGATAACTCTGGTCAGATAGTAAGTGTTATGAACGATGCAGGTGCTATAGACCAAGATAAATTATTAGAAGGTGCAAGAATAGTAGGAACAAATACTTTATTGGTTAGAGCATTTGACCAATTTTATTTACCTGCAGGATATACCTATGATTACAGACTTAGAACAGATGCTGAAAATGTAAATGATTACAAAGAAATATTTGGCAAAGATGTAGAACTAGGAATAGATGGAGAAGGTTATCTAAGATTTACAGCAGTTATGTCAGCATACAATAATTTAAAAACAGTTTTTGATGGAAGTGATGAAGCAGCAATATTAGCTATGACACAAATACTAGGACCAGATTGGTTACAAGGTGGTGAAGGTATAGAAGCATTAACATATTTAACACGTGGTTCTAGCTATAACGAAGCAGGAATAAGAAGCACAACAGAAGTAGGATATGATTGGGAAAGAAGTAATTCTAATTTAGAAGAATATATACCAGATGTGTTTGGATTATTTGCTCCTGCACCACAACCAGGTGCTGACTTTTCTTATGAAGCAAGATTTGAACAATTAAGAAAAGGTAACATTGTAAAACTTACAGCAGAAGAGTGGATAGAAAATTCAGCTAAAGTTGTAGGTAGTCGTATGTGGTCATACCTTACTTTACAAAAAGAAAGAGAAGTAGGAAGACCATTAAATAACAAAGAAAAAGGTGACATATTTGAAATGGTTGACACTATGTTTCCTAATTGGTATGTAAAGTCTATAACACTATCTCAAGATGTAACAAGATGGAATGAAATAGAACTAGCATTAGGTATTGATGTAAGAGGTCAAGATAAACTACCTGATGATATTTTAAAACAAATACAAGAAAGTCCTTTGTATGCACCGTTAAAAGAATATATGGATTTACGTGAAGGTACACTTTTACAAATAGGAAAAATAAAAGGTATAGATAACAAGTATGGTAACGTTGCTAGCCAACATTATTATTTAAAAAACACTATGTTGACACAACCTTTTAGAAAAAACTTACAATTAGCTGGAGAAAGACTAGCTTATCAAAGTCCAGAGTTTGCAGTATTTTGGAACTTAATAGGTTCTAAAGAGTTAAATAAAGAGTATTATGAAGATAGAGAAGGCAATATAATATCTGTCTTAGAAGAATTGGATAATTAAATGATTACAGTATATGGACCTAACGGTGAAACAAAAAAAATAAATGCTAGGTCAGTTGTTGAATGGTTAGGTGATAATCCTGGTTGGTCATTAGATAATCCAAAGACACCTGTTGTAGATGAAGCTGATGATTCTTTAAAAATTATTAATCAAGCATTAGCAGGACAACAAGATGCTATATCTGAAAGAACACCAGAAGAAGTTGCTGAAGAAGTATACGCACAAGCAGAAATGGGTATTTATTACTCTGGCATACCAAATGTATTACCTAACCCTAATTGGCAAAAGGGTATGGATATAGAAGAAAAGTATGTACCAGCCCAAGCTGCATATCCTGGAATAAACATAATACCTAGTTATGAAGGAGATTTATATTTATCAGGTCCTAATTTTAATCCGGTAAACATAGGAAATATGCAAGAACTTTTAGAAGATGCAGGTTACTTAGATGAAGATAGTTACAACCCAGGACATAATGATGGTCCTACTAAACAAGCAGTACGAGCTTGGTTTGGTGATGTAAACGGAGCTACATTAAACTCTTGGGCTACAGGACAAAATTTAAATATAGACCCTATGCAATTTTTAGGTAATCAAATAAACAATAGATTTACAAGTCAATTACAACAAATAAAAGATTACACACAAGAAGTTATGCAAACTGTAGATAGAGGCAAGATGCTTAGAGATGGTGTACAGAAACTTGTAGGTAACAGAAGAGATTATACAAGTGCAGAACTAGATGCTTTTAGACAAAGTATGAATGAATTGATAGATAAAGAAATACAGAGAAATGAAGACATAGCTATCTTTAAATTAAATCAAGAGTTCGGTAAATTACCTGACCCTGAAGCAATAGCAGAGTTAGGTTTAGAAGGTGCTGAAGGTGCTACATTTATGGCAGAAGCACAAGCACAGGCTACACAACCTGAAACATTTAGTGCAGCAGAAGCATTTATAGAAAAGTACGGACCTGAATATAAATCATTTAGAGAATATCCCGAAAGACAAGCTAAAGCACAATTAAATTTTAATAATGTTAACAGGTCTATATTAGGTACATCTATGAGGATTACATAGTGGAGTCACAAACTTATACAATAGAAGATGTTATAGCTGCGTTAAACGATGTAGGTTATGTAGATGAAAATGTAATAAATTACATAGTTCCAATAATTGCATATGAATCACGAGTTAATGGCATACCTTTTACACAAGATGCTAAAGACCCTACATCAGATTCTTGGGGTATATATCAAACAAACATAAACACAGAGATGGCTGCTATTTACAAAGTTATGACAGAAGAAGGTATTAAATTACCAGGTCTTACTTCAGAACAAAAAAAACAACTAACAACTAACGTAGTTCCTGATAAAAATAATAACAACAAAATAGATAATGATGAAGACCAAAGAGATTTTACAAATGCACAAAAAAAAGTAGTTAGAGAATTTTTAAAAAATGCAGATTTAACAACACAAACCAAAATATTTAAAGCTATGTATGATATTAAATCAAAAGAATTAAAGACAAATGATGTTCCAAAAGTTATGAAAGGTTTATATTTAAACACAACTAAAAAATTTTATATAGAGAAACAAGCAGAAGCTGTTGAATTTAAGACTAAAATGGATGCAGAGATAAAATTATATAACAGAGAGCAAAGTAAAATTATGGAACAAGAAAAACTTAATCAAGAAGAAATAGATAAATTTAAAAGAATGGCTGCTAGTCAAAACGTAAAGCCTACTATTGACCCAACTGTACGAACACCAAGAGAAATGGAATTTGCAGATAAATATAGAACTTCTGTAGACCCTAGTCTCAACACTGCATTAACAAATGTTTACTCTACGTTATCTAAAGCAAAGAAAAAAGCTATTGATTCAGGAATAGAAATACTCTAATGGTAAAAGTTTATAGAAAAGATTTAGGATTTGGTGAAGGCACTGATGGTCAAAACTATTATGAAGTATCAGAGGAAAGAGCTAAAGAATTAGCTTTAGTTGGTTATACAACAAATCCAAAAGAAGCAAATGTTGGTAGAGCAGACCCTGGTGGTTCTATATATACAGGTGTAGATACACCAAATATGTATATTGCAGAAGAAGTTAGTCCTCCACAAGACACAACAGCACAAACACCTGAACAAGCTCCTGATACAGAAGTTGTTGACATAGACCTTATGGCTATACCTAAAGGTGCAGAGTTTTGGAATTACGAAGGTAACATAGCTATTGTATATAGAATACCTGGTGACCCAAATGCTACACCACTAAGATATACTTCTAGTCAAGAAGATTTAGTAGCAATTTTTGGACCTATAGAAGCAGAGAACATTACATTTACAGAACCTTCTAAAGATGATTGGGATAGAAGTTTAGTCTTTGGTAACTCTGTAGAATTGTATGACCCTTCAATAATAGACCCTACTAGAAATCCTTGGGAGTCTTTTGTAGGTGCAGTAGAAAAACAAGCAGCAGTTAGACCTTGGTTAAAGTCTGAAGAAATGTTGTATCTTTTAGCAGAAGCAACGCTAGAAGGTAGAACAGTAACTGATGCTGAATGGGAATCTACTGAGTGGTGGAGAACACACACACAAGCAGAAAGAGAATGGTTGTTATTAGCACAACAAGTTAATCCTGACACAGGCGAAGTAATGACTAAAGATGCTTTAGAAAAAGTTTTTGATGACAGGATAAAAATAAAAAACGCTATGGTTTCTGCAGGAATATTTAATTTAAATGATGACTTAGTTAATTGGGTAGCTGAAAAATTTACAACAGGACAATGGTCAGGTACTTATACAGATGAACAAATAAAACTTTTAGCTGACCCACAATTACCTGGAGATATAGATACAGGTATGCAAACTTTTATAGACCAAGGTGGAGTAACTTTTGACACTACTAGAGCAGGTGAACAACAAGTAAAAGATTTAGTTGCACAATGGTGGGGTCCTGTATTTGGTGCAAACGTAAAAGATAGTCAAATAGAACAATGGGCAGGTATGTTGCGTAATGACCCTAATGGTGAAATAAAACTAATAGATAAATTAAAAGCATCAAGAAAAAGTTTGTTTCCTGAATATGACGAAGATTTAACTTATGAAGAAATAGCATCACCTTGGAGAGGATTTGTACAGAATGCTTGGGGTCAAAATGTTGACGATGCTTCTAATGTAGTGCAAGAAGTTATAAAACTAAATGATACAGTTAAAGCAGGACAATATTTATTTAAAAAAGGTTTAGAAGATAATGTAGCTAAACCTACACAAGAAGCACTAAAAGCTATGTCTCAAGCTTTTGGTTCAGGACAAAGAGGTAGAATATAATGGATGAGTTTTTACAATTAGCTAAAAGTTTATTTCCTTATTTACCTGATGATGTAATTAATAAATACGTAGATTACTACGCAGAGTCAGATAGGAATATAGATGTTGCATTAGGTAAATTAAGACAAGACCCTATTTATGATGACTACTTTCCTGGTAACAAAAGAGCTGATAAAACAGTTAGATATAATGAAGCAGAATACCTTGCTGTAAAAGAAAGTTATAAATTATCTTTAGAAGATTTTGGATTAAATCCTGAGTTATTTGATGATACATTTAGTAACTTAATAGCTGGTGATGTATCACCTTCAGAATTTAAAACAAGAGTTGGCATTGTTTTTGAAGGTATAAAATCAAACATACCTCAAGTGAAAGAATTTTATAGTGCTAATTACGGCATAGATTTAACTGATGAAGCTATATTTGCATCTGCAATAAAACCAGAGTTAGGTGAACAAATACTAAACAAACAAATAGCAGTATCACAAATAGGTGGAGAAGCTAGAAGAGCAGGTTTTGGAGATACTATATCATTAGAAAAAGCACAAGAATTACAAGCTGCAGGTATAACACAAGCACAAGCTAGACAGTTATTTCAAGAAGCACAATTAGAAGTACCTAGAATACAAGAACTACAAGCTAGAGGTGGTAGGCAAGTAGATGATGTATTTGGAGTAGAAGATTTTACTGAAGCAGCAGTATTTAGAAGTCCTGAAGAATTAGAAGAAGTAAGAGTTTTAGAAGCAGAAGAAGCAAGTAGATTTACTCCTATGACAGGTCCTGCTAGAAGAGGACGAAGGGTACAAGGTTTAGTACAAGAATAGCTTGACATACTATATCTAGTGGTATAATAAAATTATAGCCTGGTAGCCTCGGCATAAAATAGACGCTGCACCTCCGGTTTATATCTGGCGTGTAAACTGAGTAAACAATTCGCCTAGTATCTGAATAGCCGAAAGTGGCTGACAATTTTTGTTATTCTTTATTATTATTTGTCGCCTATCGCATTACATTCCCAAGGGTAATGCAGTTAATAGCAATACTTGGAGTAGGAGAAAAAATGGAAAACGAAGTAGAAAATACAGTAGAAGAGACACAAGAAGATAACAATGCTATGAAGCAAATGCGTGACCGCATTAAAGAACTTGAGTCAGTAGAGAAAGAATATAAATCTGTACAGATGGATAACGCCATCAAAGATGCAGGATTTGACCCATCTAAAGGCGAAGGTAAAGCATTAAAGGACTTGTACAAAGGCGAGTTAGAAGCAAATGCTATAAAAGAATTTGCATCTGATTATGGTTGGGGTGAAGCTCAAGGTGAAACTCAAGCTGAGCCAACTCAAGAAGAATTACAAAGACAAAGAGTTGTTTCTAGTCAGGATAATTTAGATACTGTAATAGAAGCGTCAGTTCCTGTAGAACCTGTAGGCATTGATGACCAAATAAATCAAGCACAAGTTGATGGTGATTGGCAAACAAGTTCTAATCTCAAAGCAGAAAAATTAAGAGCACTAACACAAAAACAGTAAAGGAGATTTAAATGGGTGCAGTAAGCGGATTGGGAGACTCTTATGACCTCCCGAATTACGTGGGTGAGTTATTTAATATAACTCCAAATGATACTCCGTTCCTTTCTGCTATTGGTGGAATGACAGGAGGTAAATCAGTTACCTCTAAACAATTCACCTGGCAAACAGTTGATAATGCGTCAGCAGCTCAAACAGTAGCTGTTGAAGGTGCAGATGCAACTTTCGCAGAGAGAAGCAGAAGTGAAGTAACAAACGTTACTCAAATTATGCAATATGGTGTACACGTATCATATACAAAACAGGCAGCAACAGGAAACCTTTCTGGTCAATCTATATTAGGAAACCAACCAGTTCAAGATGAATTGGCTTTCCAATTAGATATGGCTATGAAGAGAGCAGCTAGAGATATAGAGTTCTCTTTCCTTAGAGGTACTTATGTTGCAGACACAAACGTAACAACAGAAAGAAAAACAAGAGGTATGTTATCAGCTATTTCTACTAACGAAGTAGCAGGAGGTAACGCAGCTCTTGACCAAGCAAAAGTAAATGCTTTGATGAAAGCTATGGCAGATTCAGGAGCTCCATTTGAGCAACCTGTAATTATGGCTAACGCTTTCCAAAAGCAAAAACTATCTTCAATTTATTCAAGTGCATTAGCACTTGCACCAAGAGATAGAAACTATGGTGGTGTTAATATCAACACTATAGAAACTGACTTTGGTGAAGTAGGAATTGTCTATAGCAGACACTTACCTGCTGAAGATTTAATTTGCGTTGACCTTGCGTATTGTAAGCCTGTATTCTTAGACATTCCTGGAAAAGGACACTTCTTTGCAGAACCACTTGCACAAACTGGTTCAGCTTATAAGTTCCAAATCTATGGAGAGGTCGGATTAGAATATGGTCCAGAGCAATTCCACGGCAAAATTACATCACTATCTACTTCCTAATAAGTAGTTA